>Ga0209921_1000006_pt1 | contig 263582 bp, 221 predicted proteins | sample SalPonF2_C_D2_MG_FD_185730 | JGI IMG/M metagenome (GOLD analysis project Ga0209921, IMG submission 185730) | Salt pond soil microbial communities from South San Francisco under conditions of wetland restoration - Salt Pond MetaG SF2_C_D2_MG... ...
TCACGGTCCTCGTCATCTTCGTAGATGGCCTCGCGCCGGTCCCCGCGCGAAGTCACATGGTAGAGCGCTCCGTTGAATTCAATGCGCAGAGGCCTCGCCACGACTTCAGTCACTCAACTCGAAGCAATGACCATGTTAGCATGCGAGACCTGACCCCGTTTCCGGTGACCCCGTTTCCGCGAGCAAGCCGTTCTTCTCCTGGCCCACGCGCCGGCCCATGCCGTCGTAGACGTACGAGTGCGTGGCCGCACCCGGCACCGAGTTAGTCTAGGCTTTGGAGATCCGCGCGGCCCAGTGCCCAATACACGACTACACGCAGCACGATACAAAGGCTTCCCGCAAAGAAGAGCAAGCCAACACCGCCAACGTAGCCAATGTTCGCAAATCTTGTCATTGTCATTCGTGGTAGTTCCTCGATACCGCCAATTCCAATTAAGAACAGCACCAAGGCCACTATGCAATAGGCAGCCGCCTCGATTAGGTCTCGCTTGGTAACTTTTCCGGGACGCCAGATGCGAAGCAGTGACACCGGAGGAAATATCCCAATGAATACAGCTTCTATCGGAATGAGCCATAGGGGATAATTTTCATGATTGGCATAGATCCCTTGTGCGATTACCAATCCCATTACTATTCCATCGATGACACCCAGACAAATCCAGTCGATCGCACTCCATCTTGACAGCCAGCGACACAGTTTTTCCCGTCTAGCAGTCATTTTCTATGAGACTTCTCTGGTCGAATGAGTTAATGACATCCACAGCCTTGCTCTTTTCCCGTCAGGGGCTGCACAGGATCCAACAGTGCAGCGTACGTCGACGCTGCGTTCAATGCGAACGCAGCTTCACTCAAGACGTCAAATAGCGCAGCACCTCTGGAGAGCCCGTCCTCCCCAATCTTCAACACCCGGTTTCCAGGGTTGCGGTCGGCCATTTGCGCCCCTATCTTTTCTGCTGCGAAAACGCCACCTTCTTTGGCGGCCTCGGCCGCGACCTCCCCTTCAACGACGGCTCGCACAGGGCCAAAGTTCCGCTGGAATCCCCCGATTACGCCTGGGAATTGCCGGCGTTCGAATGAATACTTGAAGGCCAACATTCTGCAGAGATCGCTGTTCGCCTTTTGCTTCGCCTGACGAGCAGCGAGGTCGGACGGATTGAGGGGCATCCCGGCTATGCCGCGGGCCATCTGCGCGAACGAACCGCGCAGGCCCAGAGAATCAAACCCGCTCACCGGGTTGTCTACAACATAGCGATAAAGATTCGCATCGCCACCAGCGAAGAAGATCGGATCGCGGCTGATCCAGCGCCCCGTCGCCGGATCGTAGTCGCGTGCGCCAAAATGATCCAGCTTGGTGTCCGCATCGTATAGGCCACCCGCAAACGCAAACGGCTGGAACCCGGGCCTGCTGTCGCTCTCGATGTTGCCCCACACGTCGTAGACGATCCGCTGGACGACCGCGCCCGAGGTGGCGTCGATCACCTCTGTCATGCTGCCCACCTGGTCGGAGACAATGCGGTAGCGGGCGCTGGTTCCGTCGGCGTTGTACTTGATCATGTAGCTGGGAACGTTCGGCTTTGTACCGTAGACGAAGCGCTCCGTTACCTCGCCCGAGGCGTCGGTCTTGGCCACGACGCGCCCGCCGGCGTAGAGATAGCCCGCCACCAGCGTGCCGTTCTTCTCTTTGCCGACTCTGCGGCCCATGCCGTCATAGACGTAGTGGATGACTGTGCCGTCGGGTAGCGCCACGTCGGTCAGTTCGCCGAGCGCGTTCCAAGTGTAGTGCGTGGTGCCGCTTGCTGTAGTTTTTGCCGCCAGTTCGCCGTCGGCGTTCCAGGTGTAAGTGTTGTTGGCGTAGGTCAGGAGCTGATCGCGGGCATTATAGGTCGCGACCCGGGAGCCGTTGACGGTGATGCGGTTGCCGTTGGCATCGTAGCCGTAGGTCGTGGTCGCGCCGCCGCGGGTGACGGAGGTCAGGCGGCCGTTTTTGTCGTAGCCGTAGGACCAGGCGGTGGCGTGACCGTTAACGGTCTCTGCCTTGGCGGTGATCTCGCCATCCTTGTCGTAGGTGTAGCGAGCCTGGTATGCCCTGCCCGGCGTAACGTCGGTCTGGGTCAGCTTGAAGTGAGCGGCGACGGAAGAGGGCACGTCGTAGTTGATCAGCGGCGTCGCCTTTCCGTCCGACCAGCGGTAAATGTTATCGGCATAGTAGACATAGTTACCGGGATAGGTCAGCTTCCTGAGCACAATCGCATAGAGGTGGCCTGCCGGGTCGAAGGTGACGCTCATGGGCCCGTCCGAGTGCTCGATGGAGCCTGAGGGAGCCGAGTACTGGGACCGCGAGCCATCGGGGTGAGCGCACGTCACGATCGCCACGTCGCCGTTCACGTAGCAAACGGCGCCGTTCGGGCCGAAGGCGCCGAACGTGGCCCCCGCGGGCAAGTGGAGCTGCGTAAATGAGCCGTCGTCGTTGACGCGATAGGGAGTGGTGGATGAATAGCGGCAGCCGGCGGCGACGCCGTAGGGGCTGCTCTGGAGCCAGGCCTCACCGCCCGGGGACGAAAGCGTGGGGCTCGGTGAAGTCGTAGAGGCGGGTTGCGCGGAGATCGACACGGCGCCGGAACAGTTCGGCACGGTCCCCAGCAGGCTCAAGGCCCCCGTCGAGCCAACCGTGTAGAGAACGTTGCGGGACGCAATCAGCGCAGTGCCGTCCGGCGTGACGGCGAGCGCGTTGGCGCTTCGGGCCTGAGTCTTCGCCAGGTCGACGATCCGGGTGGCCTGCCCGCCAGCGTGGCGCCATAGTTCCTGGTCACCCGTTGCAGCGTTTACGGCGATGTAGTACACGGAGCCGTCAGGCGCCACAGACACGAGATTCTGGTACGTGTTGACGTTGGCAAGCCAGGCAGGATTGATCGGGGTACTTGCCCCTGCAGGCAGGACACCGAAAGAATTGCCCTGGCCCGCACAGCCTCCGCGGTCGCACGTGTACTTGCCGAAACGCCCGTAGAAATCGCCGCCTGGCGTGACTCCATCGGCCATGCTGTCACTGTAGAACCTAATCTTGCCGGAGGTCGACGGTTCGTAGTCCACTGTCCGTTGCGTGGACCAGACCCGCTTGCCGGACGGATCGTCCAGGGAGATAGAAAGCCGGTTCTCCCCTTTGTTGAGCCACAGGGTCCGGGTGACGTGTCCCGAGCTATCCGACTTGGCAAAGTACTCCCGAGCACCGGTTCCGTCACTGCTCGACACGACTATGTCCAACTCGTAGCCGGGTCCGCTCACTGTCGCCGCAAGTTTCATGCTGGCAACGTCCACCGTGGTGTGGTCAACCGACGCACTGTATTGATATTCGGGAGGACCAACGTAGTCAACGGCGGCTGTCTTGGTTTCTCCGAACCCGTCGGGAACACGGGCGCTCGCGATGTTCGCCAAGCGCGTTCCGGTAACTTGGCCGTTGGTTGCATTTCTGCGAATGGAGAGCCGCCCAGCCTTTCGGAGAAGCTTATCAGCCGTATAGCGGTACGCGACTGCGTTCCCGTCGACCTGAAGTGCGGTCGGAACAAAATCACCGTTGTAATCAGTCTCTATCGTGCCGGGCACCGGGCCGGACCACACGGACTTGGTGGGAAGAAAGCCATCGTAATGGAACCCCAGTGATTCGTTGTCCGAGCCTCCGGCCACGTTCGTGAGATGGCCGCTCTTCGCATCGTATCTATAGTGGTACCGCGAACCCGGCAACTGCATTGAAGCGAGTTGCCCGCCATCATTGTATTGAAGCGAAACACCTTTTCCGCTGGGAAGAGATATTTCGGTGAGCTGGCGATCGCGATTATAGTCGTACCGGACCTTGCCACCCATAGCAGCGCTCGCCGTGGGCGGAGCGTAGCTTGCGAGCTGGTCTACCGATGTGTAGCCCAGGGCATGAGCGGGACGCTCGGGCGGCGTAACGCTGGTCAAGTTACCGGCGGCATCGTAGCCGAAGCCGATCTCTTCGCCGTCGGGCAGGGTCTGGGTGGTGACGTGGCCGGCCGCATCGTAGGAATAGTTGGTGGTACGCCCCAGGGGGTCGGTCACCGAACGCAACCAGCCCCTGGAGGGGCCGGCATCGTAATACTGAAGTTGTGCAATTCGCGCTGTCTTTCCGCTTCCGACTGCGACGCTGGTCAGGCGCCCCGCATCGTCGTAGCTATAACCAACCGACGCGACTCCAGGCCGCGTTACGACAGTCGGGCGGTCTAGAGCATCCACGGCGATTCCCACCGTGCGCCCAGCGGGCGAGGTCGTAAGCCACGAGTGACTGGTGGCATCGTAGTGGTTCGTATAGGTTCGGCCGTTGTCTCGAACCGTGTCAGTGAAGCTGTCAGCGACGACCAGGTTGCCTGGCTCGGTAGTAACAGCACGCGACTGCTTGACGGTCCTTGTGAGGCCGGAGGGCGTTTTAACCGAAAGGCTGGTCAGCGGGGATTCGGCGCCGAAACGTGCGCTCGGGAACTCGGCCTTTCTAGTAACCGTGCCGTCAGGCAGATGTTTGACGACATACTTGTAATGGATGACTCGTGAGTCTTGCCATTTCCAGGTTGTTCCGCCAACGGATCGCACCCGGCTCCCGTCTGCATTCCGTATGGTGGTATGTCGGCGGAAAAACGATCCGATCCCTGATCTATAGATCCGTTGCGGATCCTGGCGGGTGTAAATACTGGTGCGTCCCTCACCGCTCTTGAGTATGGTCGAGTATTTGTCGGCAGACGCATTCAGCGAGCCGTCGGGCGGACTGAGGCTGATCGACCATCCGCCGCCGTTGGGTTCGCTGACCGCGGTCAACCGCCCACGCCTATCCCACGCGTAGTGCTCTGTACGCCCATCGGGATTTGTGAAGCGGGATAGCAGCGCCCCCGACCCGTAAGCCATCTTCCACGTATCGCCCGCCGGATCGCTGACTGCGGTGAGATTATCCTCGCCGTCCACCGCCAGGGCGGTGGTTTGTCCGTCGGGCGACACGATGGCCTGGGCGTGGCCGCCTACACCGCGCCGGATGGTGGCGGTACGCCCATAGGGATCCGTCAAACCGACGAGACGACCTTGGGAGTCGTATTGGAACGTGCGCAGTTTGGCGCCGGTGATCGTGTCATAGACGGCCTTTTCACGCCCATAGGAGTCGAAGGCATCCAATGTGCCACCGTCACGCGAAGCGATCGTGTACTTCCCGGCGGGCCCAACGGGCAACGCGGGAGATAAGCGCCACAGTGAACCGCCATGAGTCGTCAGAAAGTAAGCACCACTCGGTGCCAAGCGCACATGTGTGAAGCCTGAGCTGCTTCCGGACGTCTTCGGCGGTGCTAGCGTACCTGCGTCGTCAAAATAGAGACCCGCACCGGTCGCAATGAGCATCCCCCCATCCGGGCGAACCATCAAACCCTTAATCTGCCCGAAGGTCACGCTCGTCGCGGGAGTCGGCGCTTCAATCGTACCTGCTGACGTATCGCCTCCGCCTGCGATGGTGCTCAAGGTGCCATCCGCTGCAATCTCGCGCACCCGGTCCACGATGGCGCCGTTGACTTCGTCATGCTGGACAAAGATCACGTCTTTGTCAGACGTGAGTCCAATTGCGGTCGGGTTGATCTTGCTATCGCGGGCTTCGGCGCCATCCCCACTGTCGCCCTCAGCACTGCACCCTTGCCCTGCAATCCGCGCCGGCGGAGCGCCCTGTTGCGCACTGTAGATCGCACCACAGGCGGCGACCAGGAAGCCACCCCCGGGCTCCGTCACAAACGCCCGCGGTCTCTTAAGCCCCCTGACGACGGTCCAAGGGGTCAAACCCCGCAGGATCGCGTAGATCTTTCCGTGTTCCCCGTCGAGCGCGAACAGATATCCGGACGGACCGTAGCGCAAATCTGCGACGGCCGCCGTGGAGGGCATCTTCGCTAGAGTTGTCTCACTACCGTTGTGGGATACGTCGACCACGGCCTCGCCAGCAAGCGTTGCAACGTTGCCGTCGGGCGCGACGGCAAGCGGTGCACCCGGCGCCAAGTTGGCAGCCAACTTTCTCGTGCGGAGCGGCATGCTGCGGACACTGCGCTTGGAGCCATCGCCCTCGTACAGGGTCCCACTCGATGGATCATATTGGGCATGGGAGCTGAGATTCCAGCCGTGGGCTACGGCCCCCACGAGCGGCGTGCCATGCAGCGTGAACGCCGGCAGGGTCCTTGATACGGTGGAGACCATCCCATTACGTGTCGCGCTTACAGTGCCGCTGGTGGTAGTCATCGAAGTCCAGAACGGCATGGCCCAACTCGTAATGCAGCACCAGGGCTTGTCCTTGTGCACCCATACATATTTCATGGAGGTCTCGAAGCCGATAGTCACCGTCGCTTTGGCGGACCCCGTAACCGGCCTCCCGTACCCGTCCAGGCCATTCCACACGTAAACGTAGGTTTCGTTCGGTTCAGCGGGAAAATGCTTTACAAAGTGCTCACCGGCAACATCCACTTCCAACCGTATCCCCACGAATCCCGTGTAGCGAGCCGGGTCGTACTTGCCCGTCATGGGAATTACAAGTGTGCGGCCACCCCTGCTGCCCATCTGCGTCACGCCGCTGCCGTAGTCGAGCGTCGCGGCGAGACCCGTGACCGGGATCCGCTCGCCAAGCGTTTGGTCCATGGCCCCGACGATGCAACCGGGCACCGTGCAGCAAGGATTCGTATCCTTGTCGCACTTAGGCGAACGCTTGTGCGCCGTGTTTTTGATCGCGGGCGCCATGTGCATAAAACCGGTAGGGTTCCAGTCATAGACCCACCTGACCAGCGCGGCGAATTTGCTGATGGGTGTGGCATCGGTCATGGCCGCAGACGTGTGAGCGTCTTTGGGTAGTGCCGGGGTTGGCCCCGAACGCACAACACCGAGCGCCGGCATTGGCATCCGCCACACCTTCGCTCCCGCCGGGAAATGGTTTGCGAGGACCTTCAGCTCAGCGGAGTTGAAATGGTAATTGGCCAGCTCTGTGGGCCCTGCCGGCTGACCCTTGCCGTCCAGGTCCAATTCAGCCTCTCCGCGGCTGTTAACTCCTAGTAACTCGATCACCAGTCCATTTGTTGAAGCTTGCCACCGACCGTGTTCAAGATCGCCTTGCCCGCTCGGTATGACGGTCCCGACAGGCGCGTTCAGGAAGTCATTCAGATACGCATACAGCGGATGGGAGAGCTTCACCGATTGGGTGCCTGAGGGCAGCTTTTCGTCGAGGCGCATGCCCGTTGCGTAGGTATACTGCGTATATGGCGGCAACGTGATCGGCATGGCCTTCGGCCCGTTGGGGCCGACGGTGTATTCGGTCATGTGTAATCTTCCGCCGCTGAGTCGCTGCGTGGAGCCATCGGCAAGAGTCGCGGTAAGCGAAGTGTCCGCCGGGAGATAAATCGACACCTGGCGGGAACCAGCCGCACCGTGCGTCATCGGGCCGGTGATGAACTGGTCATGCACCCCCGGCCCGAAGCGTATAGTGCCTGCCGCCGGCGCAATCCGGCGAAGAACGACGTCCGGCGCCCACGCGTAGGCGTTCCAGCCGACCCTGACGGTACGCTCGACCTCTGTGTATTTCTTTCGGTTGTAGACGACCGTAAGCGATCCGCCTCCGTTGACCGCAATATCGAACTTGCCGTTTAGTCGGGTCTGGGTTTTCCCGAGGTCCGGATGCCCGAGGATACTGACAACGACTCCTGGCAGCGGATTGCCGTTGGCGTCAAGAACACGCCCCCGCAGGACCGCAGCCCGCTTGGGCTTGATGGTGCCGCTGGATACGCCGGTCTGGATCGGGTGGGATCCGGAATAGAGGAAAGCCATGGACGCGCCAAAAGGCGTTACACCCGTTGGGGTGAGCACGGGCGCAACGTCGGCGGGGCGCGGTGGCAGTGATCCCACACCCAAGTCCTCGTTTCCGTGCGTGACATTACCGGCCTCGTCGGTCAAGGTTACGCGGATAAGGTCGCCGTGCGCAGCAGGAAGCGTGGCCGTGAAACCACCGCGCTGATCCGCATATGCAGTCACCTGCGCACCGGTGGTAACGTCGGTGACTGTCACGGCAACCCCCGGCTCAACGGCGCCGGGCTGTCCGGTAACGGTGGCGACACCGTCTTTGGGCTCACCAATTGCAATGAGCGCGAAGTTGGGTTGGTCGGGCGGGACTGTGTCGAGTGTGACGGCAATGTTCTTCGTGGTCGAATTACCAGCGAGGTCGGTCGCGACCAGCGTCAGTGCATTGTCGCCCTCGGTGAGGTCCAGGGCGTGGTTGAAGCTGAAGTCGGTGTCGAGGTCCAGGGCCGTGCCGTCGAGGGTGAGAGTGCCGGCCTCGCTGAGGCTGCCCTTGAGCTTGAGGTGTGGCTGATTGGTGTATTGCCCGTCCGGCTGCGTGACGGTGATCGTCGGCGGGATGGTATCGACGGTGAAGCTGCGCGTCGCGGCCTCCGATTCGTTGCCGGCGTAGTCCTCGACCGTGGCCGAGAGGCTCTGTCCGCCCTGGGAGAGCGGATCGGCCAAGGCGCAGGTGGCGGTGCCCGCGCTCGGCACCGTGCCCGGCGCCGGCGGGCAGCTGACGCCGACATCGGTGCCGTTGGCCGCGAGGCCGAGGCTGGCGAGGTCGGCGCCCGAGCCCTCGTCGCGGTAATGGAAAACGAGCGGCGGCGTCGTGGTCGCGACGTAGGCCGCTTTGGCGGGGGCGATCACGGACAGGGCGGGCGGTGTCGTGTCCGCCCACAGGGCGGCGGCCCGCACCGGGCCGATGTGATCGTGGCCATGGTGGCGGCCGTGCTCGTGATGGTGCTCGTCGAGCGACACGGTCTGCAGGACGGCCCCGCCGGAACCGACATGCACCAGGGCGTGTTCGCTGACGGCCCAGACGGACTGATCCGCCGGATCAGCGGCGAGGGCCACGAAATGGCCGCGCAGCCCCGGAATATGCGAGAGAGCGAGATCCACGGCGCCGGACCCGTCGATCCGGGCGAGTCCATGATGCCCGGCGACCCAGACGGCGCCGCTGCCGTCGGCAGCGACGAGTTCTGCATCGTGGTGGGGAAGACTGACCTTCGCCGCGAGCGTTCCATCGGCGGTCTCGTACCGATACAGCTGATGATGTCCGAGCACCCAGAGGCTTTGCAGGGACGGGGAGTAAGCCAGACCCTCGACGTGGCCGTGCCAGCCGTGCCGGCCGTGTTTCCGATCCCCGTCGGAGCTGCGCAGGGAGAAAGTCTTCTCCACCTGGCCGTTCGTACCGTAGGCCGTCGCGGTGCCGTGCCCCACAGTCCAGAGGATGGAGCCCCCGCGATCGAGGGCGAGGGCTTCCGGTTCTTTCCGGGGACGCACGGTGCCGAGCGCGTCGCCGTCGAGCCCGAAGCGATAGAGACGGTCGTGGCCCACCAGCCACAGCACGCCGCCGGCGTGGTCCACGGCCAGGGCGGCGTGGTGGGCGTCGGCATGCACGTGATGGTCCAGGGAGATGTCGTGCAGCTGCTGACCGGTACGGTCGTACGCCTGCAAGTCGTGATGACGCAGCATCCACACGGTGCCGGTGACGCGGTCGGTGGCCAGTGCCTCGACCTTGTGGTGGCCCGTGTCGATCCGGTCCAGGAGCGCGCCATCCGTGGCGGACACCCGCAAAAGCGAATGCCCGGCGCCGAGCCACAGCAGGGGCACGTAATTCGAGCCCGCGCGGGCGGCGCCCATGAGACCGGCAAATGAGACAACCAATGCCGCGCCTGCGGCGCGCAGCGCCAGACGACCCCGCTTCATACTCCCCCCCTCTGGAGCTCTTGTCGTTGCTCTTGGGTCGTTTGCTGCGCGGAGCTTTGCGCTCGGAACAGATCGCTATTGCCGCCGGCGCGGCAGTGGCGTCGTGCGGATCGCAGACGCCCGTGCAGAAACCCCCCTCCCTTTTTTAGGCGTATCAGAGGGCTTGCGTAGACGTCAAATGCCGGCCCGCGTCTCTCCTCGTCCGGCCGCAGAGACGTAGTTGTACAGCGCGACAAACGTTCAAGCGGAACGCCGCGGGAGAACGGACCCCAAGCGGCGGGGTTCGGGGCGGCGCGGTGTGCGACAATCCGGGCCTTGCGGCCGCCCGTTGAAAACCACCTGCCGATGCCCGCCGCTTCGTCCCGATTCCGTGAATACGCGCCGCTGACCGTCGTCACCGGGCTGGCGACGCTCGTCTACGCGGTGAGCGTGTGGAACCACGGGCCGATCCCGTCGATGGAGACGCGCTTCGCGGTGGCGGTGCAGCAGATGCTCGCGCACCACCAGTGGCTGATACCGGAAAAGAACGGGCTGCCGTATATCGAGTATCCGCCCTCCTATTACTGGATGGCACTGGTGCTGGCGAAGGCGGGGGTGCCGGTGCTGCCGGCGATCCGGCTGCCTAACCTGCTCGCCCTGTGGATCTGGCTCGCGGCCGTCGCCGGGCTGGGGCGCCGTCTGCTGCCCGCGCTGCCGCGCTGGATGCTGCCGGTGGCGGCGGTGGCGGCGCCGGCGGTGATCTACAACTTCTTCGTCGCGCAGACGGACGGGTGGCTCGCCACGGGCGTCGCGCTCGCGGTGCTCGGCTACCTGCGTTGCCGGGAGCGCGAGGGATTCCCCTGGCTGTTGTGGATCGGCACGGCGGTGGCGGTGTTCGCGAAAGGGCCCGTCGGGCTGGTGCTGGTGGGACTGGTGGTGGCCGGCGAACGGCTCGTCGCGGCCGCGACCGGGGCGGAATCCTGGCGCACGCTGCCGCGCTGGGTGCTGCGGCTCGGGCCGGTGCGCGGGGTAGCGCTCGCGCTCGCGCCGCTGGCCGCCTGGTACGTGGCGTGCGGGTTCACGGCCGGCTGGGGCTTCGTGCGTGCCGCGTTCGTCTACGACAACGTGACGCGTTTCCTGTCCGGCGCCGGCGGCCACGAGAACCCTTGGTGGCTCTACGCGCAGAGCATCTGGGGCGACTACCTGCCGTGGGCCTTCGCGCTGCCGTTCGGTCTTGTGATCGCAGCCGGACGGTTGCGCGAGCGCGGCGTGCGGGTGGCGTTCGTCTGGGCGGTGGCGACGCTGCTCTTCTTCTCCGCATCGGCGTCCAAACAAAGCAAGTACATTCTCCCGGCGGCGCCGGCCTTCGTCGCGCTCGGACTCCTGGCGTTCGCGACCCTCGCGCGGCGGCGGCCCGCCTGGTTCGAACGGGGCACGGCCGCGTGGTCGACGTGCATTCTGCTCGCCGTCGTGGTGCTCGCCGGGGCGTGGCTGCCTTTCGCCGGGCCGCACATCGACGACGACGCGGCCTGGGCGCGGCTGCACGGTACCGTGGCCGCGGCCCCGGGCACCGTCACGATGTACCGCTGGCCGCGCTCGCTGGTGCTGTGGCAGATGGGCGCGCCGATGTTGTGGTTCCGTGACGCGCGGGCCGTGTACCAGGCGGTGCACGACGGCCGCCTCGCGGCGGGCGATTACCTGCTCGTCTACGACAGCGATCTGCCCCGCCCCGGGCACGAGCGGGGTTCCGCGCTAGCGCCCGCTCCCGCGCCGCCGTATTTCGCCCGGGTAATGAACCTCGATACCAAGGGCGGCATCGTCGTCTACCGCGTCCTGCCCGGCGCGGCCGCCGCGCCGCTCCCGCCGACTCCCGCCCCGCCGCCGCAGCGCTGGTGGGAACGCTTCGACACGGACTGAGACATGACCGACCCGTCCGCTTCGCCCGGCTCACTCTCGGATTGGCTGTCCGCACTGCGCTCGGACTCGTCCGTGTTCCCGCATCAACTCGACGCGGTCAACCGGCGGCTGCTGCTGGTGCGGATTCCACCCGGGCAGATCCGCGACGCGGCGTTTCTCGACCAGCGCGTTCTCACGGGCCGCGAACCCGGGGCCTGGGTGCCGCTCGGCGACGCTTTGGCGCACGCGCCGACCGGCGGTCCGCAGGGAACGATCCTGCACTGTGGCCACGCCGGCTCCACGCTCGTCTCGCGGCTGCTGGGCGAGTTGCCGGGGACCCGGGTGCTGCGCGAGCCACTGATCCTGCACACGCTCGCCGCCGAAGCGCGCTCGGCGGATACGCCCCACGCCCGGCTTACGCCCCGGGAGTTCGACCGCACGCTGGCCCTGGCACGCGGCGCCTTTGCTAAGACGGCGGACGTGCGGGAGCGTGCCATCGTGAAGCAGACCAGCCTCACCGCGAACGTGCCCGTCGCACCGGCCGTGCTCTGCCTGTGGATTCCTCTGGCCGACTACCTGGCCACGATGCTGCGCGACCCCGGATTGCGCGAGGGGGTGCGGCTGGCCGCCGGGCAATGGATACAGGACCTGTCCCGCGAGCCGGACCTCCCGTCGCTGGGGGAACTGGAGGACGCCGAACTCGCCGCGCTCAACTGGGTGGCCGCCCAGCTCGCGTTCGCGCGCGCCCGGGCCGGCGGGGAACGACGCGCCCTGGGCTGGCGCTTCGACGACTTCCTGGCCGATCCGGCGACGCATCTCGCCCGGCTCGCCGCGCATCTCGGCCTGGATGTCTCGGGCCGCGACGTGGACCAGGCGCTGGGGAGTCACTGGATGCGGCGCTACGCAAAGGATCCGCGCTACCCGTTCGATGCGGCGGCGCGACGGCGTGAACTGGACGACGCGGCTCGCCGCCTCGCTCCCGAGATCGATCGCGGCCGCCGGTTCGCCCGGACGCTGTGGGAGCGGCTCTCTCCGGAGCAGCCCTTCGATTCCCCTGGCTGAAGCCCGGCCGGTGAGCGCCTATTCCGAGGCGCCCTGGCGCCGCGCCCGTTCCGCACGCTCGAGCGCCTTGCGCTGGGCCGCCGGCGAACTGTAGCTGGCCAGTGCCTCCGGCCAGCCCGCCGTTTCGCGTGCCACGAGTGCCGCCAGTGCCTGCGCATGGGCGGGCGAGGCGTTGAGCGCCGGCACGTAGTCGAACCGCCGGCCGCCCGCGGCGAGGAAGTCCTCCCGGTAGCGGAGGGCGATTTCCTCGAGTGTCTCCAGGCAGTCGACGGCGAAGCCCGGGCACACGACCGACACGCTTTCCACGCCGGCACGGGCCCAGCCGGTCAGCGTTTCGCGGGTATCCGGCTGCAGCCACGGCAGGCGGCCGAAGCGCGACTGGAAGGCGATGGCCCATTCGGAGCGGGCGATACCGAGGGCCTGCGCGACCAGCCGCGCGGTGTGCTGACATTGGCAGTGGTAGGGATCGCCGGCCGTCAGCGTCGCGCGCGGCATGCCGTGGAACGAGAACAGCAGGCGCTCGCTGCGCCCGTTCTCGCCCCAGTTCGCCTTGACGCTGTCCGCGATCGCGTCGATGTAGTGCGGGTGGTCGTGATAGTGGTCAAGGACACGCAGGGCGGGCACCCGCCGCAGCCGCCGCAGCGTCGCGCCGACCGCGTCCATGGCGGACGCCGTGGTCGCACCCGAGTACTGCGGGTAGAGCGGAAGCACGAACAGCCGTTCCACGCCCGCGTCCATGAGCAGGCGCACGGCCTGGTCGATACGCGGCTCGCCGTAGCGCATCGCGAGCGCCACCGAGACCGGCCCCGGCATCCGCACGGCGAGTGCATCGCGCACGGCCTGTTCCAGCGCGCGGCTGTGCACGAGCAGCGGCGAACCGCGGTCGGTCCAGATGCTGCGATAGGCCCGGGCGCTGGCGCGCGGGCGCACCCGCAGGATGATGCCGTGCAGGAGCAGGCGGCGCAGCGGCGCCGGCAGCTCGATCACGCGCGGGTCGGCCAGGAACTCGCCGAGATACCGGCGCAGCGCCCGCGGGGTCGGGGCATCGGGCGTGCCGAGGTTGATCAGAAGCACCCCGGCGCGCGGCGCTTCCGCGTGGCGATAGTCGTCGCGCCCCCAGTAGCCGTTCTTCAATGCCCCCACGGCGTCGCTCCCCGGCAGGTCTTGTTCGACGTTGTGACGACCCGGCCCCCAGGAGCCCCGCGCGGACGGCGCATCCCGGCGGACGCGTATTTGCTACAGGCTGTAATAGAGGTCGAACTCCACGGGATGGGTCGTCATGCGCACGCGCTGGATGTCCTGCTGCTTGAGGCGGATGTAGGCATCGATCACGTCGTCGGTAAAGGCACCGCCGGCGGTCAGGAACTCGCGGTCCGAGTCCAGCGCATTGAGCGCTTCTTCAAGCGAGTATGCCACCTCGGGCACGCCGCTGGCGATCTCCGGCGGCAGGTCGTAGAGGTCCTTGTCCATGGCCTCGCCGGGATGGATGCGGTTGGTGATCCCGTCCAGGCCCGCGAGCATCAGGGCGCTGAAGGCGAAATACGGGTTGGCCATGCTGTCCGGGAAGCGCACTTCGATGCGGCGGCCCTTGGGGCTCGGGGCGAACGGCACCCGGATCGACGCGGACCGGTTGCGCGCCGAGTAGGCGAGCTTCACCGGTGCCTCGAACCCGGGCACGAGGCGCTTGTAGCTGTTCGTGGCGGGATTGGTGAAGGCGTTGAGCGCCCGCGCATGCCGGATCACGCCGCCGATGAAATACAGCGCGGTTTCCGACAGGCCGCCGTAGCCGTCGCCGGCGAAGACGTTCTCTCCGTCCTTGGCGAGCGAGATGTGCACGTGCATGCCGTTGCCGTTGTCCCCGACCAGCGGCTTGGGCATGAACGTCGCCGTCTTGCCGTGACGCTGCGCGACGTTCATCACGATGTACTTGAGCGCCTGCACCTCGTCAGCCTTGTGCACGAGCGTGTTTCGGTTGACGCCAATCTCGCACTGCCCCGCGGTGGCGACCTCGTGGTGGTGGACCTCGGCCTCGAGCCCCATCTCGCCGAGCACGCGGCACATCTCGGAACGGATGTCCTGCAGCGAGTCCACCGGCGGAACCGGGAAGTACCCGCCCTTGAGTTGCGGGCGGTGGCCGAAGTTGCCGTCGGGATAGACGCGGCCGGAGTTCCAGTTCGCCTCGCGGGAGTCCACCTGGTAGAAGGCGCCGCCGATGGAGCTGCCCCAGCGCACGTCGTCGAAGATGAAGAACTCGTTCTCGGGGCCGAACCAGGCCGTGTCGGCAATGCCCGTGGCCCGGAGGTAGGCCTCGGTGCGGCGCGCGATCGAGCGCGGGTCCCGAACGTAGCCTTCCAGGGTCGCCGGTTCCACGACGTCGCAGCGCAGGATCAGGGTCGGATCCACCGTAAAGGGGTCGAACACGGCGGTGGCCGGGTCGGGCATAAGCACCATGTCCGACTCGTTGATGTGCTTCCAGCCGGCGATCGAGGAACCGTCGAACGGCTTGCCGTCCTCGAAGAAACCGGCGTCCACGGTGCCGGCGGTCACGGTGACGTGCTGCTCCTTGCCGCGCGTGTCGGTGAAGCGAAGATCCACGAAGGGGATTTCGCCGGCGGCGATGCGCTTGAGAATTTCGTCGACGCTCATGGAAGCTCTCCCGGGGATTGGCAGTTGTCGCGGGCCGACCGGTCGCGGCCGGCGGGTACCAGGGATGCCCTGCAAAACACGTGCCACGCGGCGGCCGCGGCGTGGAGCGGGTCCGACGGCCGGTGCGTGCGCCATGACGGTGCATCGCCGGCGTGCCCGTGTTCCGTTCCGGTGCGGCTCGCGGCACGGCACGTTACCCCCTTTATACTAGCCGCCTTTATCGACTCGGCCGCAGCCGCAAGGCACCCGCGCCATGGTGGAGACCACCCCGCAAACCTTCCAGGAACTGATGCTGCGCCTGCGCCGCTACTGGGCGGATCAGGGTTGCGCACTGCTCGAGCCCTACGACATGCCCGTGGGCGCGGCGACGTTTCATCCGGCCACCTTCCTGCGCTCATTGGGACCGCGCCCGTGGCACGCCGCCTTCGCCCAGCCCTGCCGGCGCCCCACGGACGGACGCTACGGCGAGAATCCGAACCGCGGGCAGCAGTACTTCCAGTTCCAGGTGGTGATGAAGCCCTCGCCGCTGGACTTCCAGGAACGCTACCTGGGCTCGCTCGAGGCGCTCGGCATCGACCCGTCCGTCCACGAGATCCGTTTCGTGGAGGACGACTGGGCGTCGCCGACGCTCGGCGCCTGGGGTCTCGGCTGGGAGGTCTGGCTCAACGGGATGGAGATCAGCCAGTTCACCTACTTCCAGCAAGTCGGCGGGATCGAGTGCCGGCCGGTAACCGGCGAGATAACTTACGGCCTGGAACGGATCGCGATGTACCTGCAGGACGTCGACCGCATGTTCGATCTCGCCTGGCACGAGACGCCGGCCGGCGTGCTGCGCTACGGGGACCTGTACCTCGACAACGAGCGCGAGCAGTCCCATTACAACTTCGAGCTCGCCGACACGGGTGATCTCGCGGCGCGCTTCGCCGCCGCGGAGGACGAGCACCGCCGGCTGATCGAGGCGGAGCGCGTCATGCCCGCCTACGAACGCGTGCTGGAGGCCTCGCACGCCTTCAACCTCCTCGACGCGCGCCAGGCGCTCTCGGTCACCGAGCGCCAGAGCCACATCCTGCGGGTGCGGCGCATGGCGACCGCCGTCGCCGCCGCCTGGCACGCCCGCGAAACGGACACGGCCGAGGCATGAGCGGGGTGTCGGACCTGGTGGTCGAGATCGGCACCGAGGAGCTGCCGTACGCAGCGCAGGCGCCGCTCGCACTGGCGCTGGCGAACGGCCTTGAGAAGGCGCTCGGGGAGCGCGGTCTGACGCCCGCCGATGTGACCCCGTACTGGGGGCCGCGCCGGCTGGCCGTCGTCGCCGCGGCGGTACCCGGCGTGGAACCCGACCGCCCCGTGGAGCGCCGCGGGCCCAGCTTCAAGGTTGCGTTCGACGGCGAAGGCCGCCCCACGAAAGCCGCCGAGGGCTTCGCGCGTTCGGCGGGCGTCGCCGTCGATGCACTGGAAACGCTCGAGGTGCCCGAGGGCAAGTGGCTGGTGCACCGCTACACCGAAAAGGGCCGTCCGGCGGCGGAGGTGCTCGCGGACATGCTGCCCGGCCTCGCGACGTCGCTGCCGCTGCCGCGACGGATGCGCTGGGGTTCGGGCGATGCCGTGTTCCTGCGGCCGGTGCGCTGGCTGTTGGCACGCCTGGGCCGGGACGTGATTCCCTTCGAGGCCTTCGGCCTTACGGCCGGCGGCGACAGCTTCGGGCACCGGGTTCATCATCCCGGTGCGGTGGCGGTGCGCAAGCCGGCGGAGTACGCGGAACGACTGGCTGCGGCCCGGGTGATGGCCGATCCCGAGGCGCGTTTTATCGCGGTTCGCGACATGGTCGACGGGGCCGCACGCGGGATCGACGGCGTGCCGGCACCGACCTCCACGGAGCTGTACACCGAGATCGCGGGGATGGTGGAATGGCCCGTCGCGGTAACCGGCGGGTTCGAGCGGCGTTTCCTGGAACTGGGTGAAGCGGTCGTCGTGACGACGCTTGCGCACCATCAGCGACTGGTCCCGGTGCGCGGGGCGGACGGCGCCCTGACGAATCATTTCGTAGCCGTGGTGAATCTGGCAAGCCGCGATCCGGAAGCGGTGCGGCACGGTCTGGAGCGGGTGGTCCGGCCGCGGCTGGAAGACGCCGAGTTCTACTTTCACCGTGACCTGAAACGGCCGCTCGGCGACCATGGCGAGGAACTCGAGGGCCTTGGTTTCGCGCCGCGACTCGGCACCATGGCGGAGAAGGGGCGGCGCGTGGCGCCTCTTGCGGCGCGGACGGCGGAGGCGCTCGGCCAGGACAGGGAAACGGTCGCGGCGGCCAGGCGTGCGGGCGAACTGGCCAAGTGCGACCTGGTCACGGGGATGGTGTTCGAGTTCCCGGAACTGCAGGGCGTGATGGGCGGCATCTACGCCCGGCGCGGCGGCGAGCCGGACGCGGTGGCGGACGCGATCGCGGAACAGTACCGCCCGGCCGGCTCCGACGACGCACTGCCTCAGACCGCCGCCGGCACGGCGCTGGCGATCGCGGACCGGCTCGACACGCTGGTGGGGTGTTTCGCGGCGGGACTGGAACCCACCGGGGCCAAGGACCCGTTCGGGCTGCGGCGCGCTGCCTTCGGCGTCCTGCGCATCGCGGCGGAGACGCCCGCCGGCCTCGACCTGGGGCCGCTGATGCAGGCGGCGGCCGACGGCTATCGGGACGGGCCGGACGCGGTGCGGACCTTGCCGGCGCTCACCGACTTCCTGCGCGAACGATTGCGCTCGCTTTTGCTGGACGGCGGACGCAGCGCGGACGTGGTCCAGGCGGTGCTGGCGGTGGCGCCGCTGGCGCCGCGCGAGGTCCTGGCTCGCGCCGAGGCCCTGTCCGGCTTCCGGAAGCGTCCGGAGGCCGGGGCACTTGCCGCCGCGAACAAGCGGATCGCCAATATTCTGCGCCAGGCGGGCGAGACGGCGGACTCGGTACAGCCCGCGGGCGCCGCGGAAGGGGCGGAGGCCACACTCGAGAAGGCGCTGGCGACCGCGCGAACCCGGATGGACACGCTCGCCGCCGACGATTTCGGCGGCGCTCTCGAGGTGCTGGCGGAGTTGCGCGATCCGGTGGATCGCTTCTTCGACGAGGTGCTGGTCATGGACCCCGACCCGGCGGTCAAGGCCCGGCGCCTGACGTTGCTCGCGTCGCTCCGCAAGGCGTTCCTGGAGATTGCAGACGTAGGCGAACTGCAGGGCACCGGGGCGGAGTCATGAGGGAGGCTGGTCCGGCATGCGGGTGATCGTGCTCGACCGGGACGGCGTGATCAACGCCGACCGTGATGATTATGTAAAGTCGGCGGATGAGTTCCGGCCGATCGAGGGAAGCCTGGAGGCGCTCGGGCGCCTCACGGACGCCGGGTACGAGGTGGTCATCGCGACCAACCAGTCGGGCATCGGCCGCGGGCTCTACACCGAGGCGGCGGTCACGGATGTACACCGGCACCTGCGCCGCGAGGCCGCCCAGCACGGCGGGCGCATCGCCGGCTTCTACGTCTGCCCGCACGCGCCGCTGGCCGGTTGCGATTGCCGCAAGCCGCAGCCCGGCATGCTCCGCCGCATCGCGCGGGATTTCGACGTCTCCCCCGAGGACCTTACGTTCGTGGGCGACACGACCAAGGACCTGGGGGCGGCGCGGGCCGTCGGCGGCCGCGGGCTGCTGGTGCTCACCGGCCAGGGGGGCGCGACGCTGGCGGCGGAACGCGCGGCGGGCCGCGAACCGGAGAACTTCCCCGATCTGGCGCGCGCGGTGGACAGCCTGCTCGTGCGCGAACCCGGGCGGACCCGGCAGGCATTGGCGTCGCTGGCCTACAACGTCTCGTACATGGTGACGATCACGGCGTACGGGATTGCGGCTTTCGCCTGCTCTATCACGCCCGGCGGACGCCCCGGCCTGGAAGCCGTGGCACGCGGGCACGCGCGCGCCTTCTTCCGGCTGCTGCGCTGGTGGGTCGGTACCGACATGCACATAGCGGGAATCGAAAACCTGCCCGCCGGCAGCTTCGTCTTCTACTGGAAGCACCAGTCCACCTGGGAGACCATGGCGCCCTTCCTGCTCGTGCGGCGCCCGGCGTTCGTGCTGAAGCGCGAACTGCTCTGGATCCCGTTCGTCGGTTGGGCGCTGGCGCGCCTGGGGGCGGTCGGCATCAACCGCGGTTCGGGACGGCGGGCCATGGACCAGGTGCTGAAGCGCGGGCGGAAGCTGATCGAGCGCGGCAGCACGATGGTGATTTTCCCCGAGGGCCACCGGATGCCGCCCGGCAAGACGCGGCGCTACGGGGTGTCCGGAGCGCTTCTGGCCCGGGGGCTGGATCTGCCGATCGTTCCCGTCGCCCACAACTCGGGCGACTTCTGGCCGCGGCGGTCGTTCATCAAGCGCCGCGGCACCGTGCGGGTCGCCATCGGTCCGCCGATTCCGACCACGGGGCGCGCGCCCGAGGAAATCAACGTCGAGGCGAAGCGCTGGATCGAGGGACAGATGCAGCACCTGAGCCTCGGCTACCAGCAGAAGTCTTCCTGACGCCGCCCTGAAGCGACCGCGCACGCTCAAGCGCCGGGGAACCGCGGTAAAGCCGTCCCCCGGGCCTCCTCGCGCGTGGGCCGGACGACGGCCGTGTCGCTCTCAGATGTCCAGGTTGGCGACGGCCAGGGCGTTCTTCTCGATGAAGTCGCGGCGCGGCTCGACCTGATCGCCCATGAGGGTCGTGAAGATCTCGTCGGCGGCGGCCGCGTCCTCGATCCGGACCTGCACCAGGCGACGGGTCTCCGGGTCCATCGTGGTCTCCCACAGCTGCTCCGGGTTCATCTCCCCGAGACCCTTGTAGCGCTGCACCGACAAGCCGCGCCGCGCCTCGGCGAGCATCCAGCGCACCACGTCCGGGAAGCGCGTGACGGGCTCGCTGCGCTCGCCGCGCTGTACCCGCGCGCCTTCGCGGATGAGTCCGTGCAAGCGCGCCACATGGCGGGCGATGGACTGGTATTCGGGGCTGTCGAAAAACTCCCGCGGATAACGGTCTTCACTCGCGATGCCGTTGCGGTAGCGCGTCAGCACCACGGCCGGCGGCGGCGATCCCTCGGCCGGCGCGAAACGATAGCGCGCAGCGTCGCCGCCGAGCCGCGACGTCGCCGCCTCCCAGGCCTCGAGCCACTCGCCGAGCCGCCCGGCGTCCTGCCACAGGTCGGCGCTCATCGGCTCGACATCCAGCAGGGCCTCCAGCGCTTCGGCCTCGTGACGCCGCGACAGGCGCTCGACGACCCGCATCACGGCCAGGTTCTCGCGGGCCAGGCCGCCGAGCGTCTCCGCGTCGATCGGCTCCGCCCCTTCGGCGGGACGCAATTCCACCGACTCGAGCGCGGCACCGAGCAGGTAATTCGCGAGCGCGGCCTCATCCTTGAGGTAGGTCTCCTTCTTGCCGGCCTTCACTTTGTACAAGGGCGGCTGCGCAATGTAGACGTGCCCGCGCTTCACCAGTTCGTCCATCTGCCGGTAGAAGAAGGTAAGCAACAGCGTGCGGATATGCGCGCCGTCCACGTCGGCGTCGGTCATGATGATCAGGCGGTGGTAGCGCAGCTTCTCGGGATCGAACTCGTCCTTGCCGATCCCGCAGCCGAGCGCCGTGATAAGCGTCCCCACCTCGACCGACGACAACATGCGGTCGAAGCGCGCCCGCTCGACGTTGAGGATCTTGCCCTTGAGGGGCAGGATCGCCTGCGTCCGGCGCTCGCGTGCCTGCTTGGCCGAACCGCCGGCGGAATCGCCCTCGACCACGAACAGCTCGCACAGCGCGGGATCGCGCTCCTGGCAGTCCGCGAGCTTGCCCGGCAGTCCGGCCACGTCCATGGCGCCCTTGCGGCGCGTGAGATCGCGTGCACGCCGGGCCGCCTCGCGGGCATGCGCCGCCTCGATGACCTTGCCGACCACGGCCTTGGCTTCCTGCGGATGCTCGAGCAGGAACTCGGAGAGGTGTTCGGCGGTGAGTCCTTCCACGACCGACTTCACTTCCGAGGACACGAGCTTATCCTTGGTCTGCGAGGAAAACTTCGGGTCCGGCACCTTGATCGACAACACGGCGGTAAGGCCTTCGCGCGAATCGTCGCCGCTCAGGTTGACCTTGGCCCGCTTGGCCAGGCCCTCGCTCTCGACGTAGCCGTTGACCGTGCGGGTCAGTGCGGCGCGCAGGCCCGCCGTATGCGTACCCCCGTCGCGCTGCGGGATGTTGTTGGTAAAGCAGAAGACGTTTTCCTGGTAGCCGTCGTTCCACTGCATGGCCAGCTCGACGGTGACGCCCTCGCGCTCCGCGGTGAAGTAGAAGACCGTCGGGTGGAGCACGGTGCGATTGCGGTTGAGGTGCTCGACGAAGGCCTGGATGCCGCCGTCGTAGAGGAACGTCTCTTCGCGGCCGTCACGCTCGTCGCGGAGCTCGATCCGCACGCCGGAGTTCAGGAACGCCAGCTCGCGCAGTCGGTGCGCCAGGATGTCGAAGCGGAATTCGATATCGGAAAAGACCGTCGGGCTCGGCAGGAACCGGATCTCCGTGCCGGTGTAGTCGGCGGCGCCCAGGTCCCGGAGATCCGACTGCGGCACGCCCAGGTGGTATTCCTGTTCGTAATGGTGGTCGTCACGCGCAATCTTGAGGATCAAGCGGTCGGACAGGGCGTTTACGACCGACACGCCCACGCCGTGCAGACCGCCCGAGACCTTGTACGCGTTGTCGTCGAATTTCCCGCCCGCGTGCAGCGTCGTCATGATGACTTCGGCAGCGGAACGGCCCTCCTCGGGATGCATGTCCACGGGGATGCCGCGCCCGTCGTCGCGTACGGAGGCCGATCCGTCGGCGTGCAGCGTGACGGTGACGGCGCTGCAATAACCGGCAAGCGCCTCGTCGATGGCGTTGTCCACCACCTCGTAGATCATGTGGTGGAGGCCGGTCCCGTCATCGGTGTCGCCGATGTACATGCCGGGACGCTTGCGGACAGCGTCCAAGCCCTTGAGAACCTTGATATTTTTCGAGGTGTACTCGATATTCTGGGCCATTGCGGCCCTCCTCGCTGACAGACACATTATTTTACACTGCGCCAGCGCGATCGCGGCAACATCGTAATGCGCCTGTGAACCCGATCGCACGGACTCGAGTGGGCACCGTTTCGGTCGGAACGCCTGCCGGCTGCTCAAGGGGCCCTGCCGCCCGGCCGACGTAGCCGGCCGGCGCCCCCGGAGCATTGATAGCCGGTGCGAACAGGGGCAGCGGAGGGTAACCGCGGCCCGGGCGGAGTCTAGAGAGGTTCGACCCGATTTGGTTCCACGTGGAACCTGCTTGCGGTCCCGGGCAACGGAATTCGGGCCTCCCCGCCCAGCATGCAGATCCAGACCTGTTGCCCCGCCCCGTCGAGGACACCCAGCGCGGCCCGCAGCGCATTGTCGTCCAGGTCCGCCGCCAGGTCATCCACCAGCAGCACGCCCTTTCGCCCCGCGGCCTCTAATAGCACGCTTTGGGCCCGGTACACCACGAGACTCGTCAGTTTGGCTTGCCCCCGCGACAGTTGCCGAGTCCCCAGTCCCCCGACCTCAAGCACCCAGTCATCGAGCTGCGGGCCGACCACGGCCCTGCCCGCCGCGATTTCGCGGCTCGCACTGCGCGCCAGGGCGTCCGATAATTCCCCGTTCCGCCATCCCCGGCGGAACCCCAGCACGGGGACGCCCAGCGGACCATCCACGGCCACCGCCTGAAGCGCTGCGTTCATTTGACCCACCAGACGTTCGCGCAGGCCGCTAAGCTGCTCCCCGTACTCCACGACCGCCGCCGTCCACGGAGCCAGAGCCGACCCCCTCTCCCCCGCGCGAAGCAACGCGTTCCGCTGCCGGTGGGCTCGGGCCCAGCCCCGCCATACGGCGACGAAGGATGGTTCCACGTGGAACAGCGTCCAATCCAGAAAGCGGCGCCTGGCGCTCGGCGAACCGGTTATCAGCGCGTGTGCATCGCCGCTAATGTATTCCACCGGGACCGCTTCGGCCACGCGCGCTATCCCGACGTTCTTCTCCCCGTCGAGCCGTAGCTCGTGTCCGTTGCGCCGAACCTCCAGGCCCAGCAGATGCCCGGGGTCTCCGCCACACCGCACGATGGCGCGCGCGACCTTCTCCCCTTCACGGATGACGTCGGTTACGGCCGGAGTCCGGAAGGACCTGCCCCGTGCCGCCGTAAAAACAGCTTCCAGCAGGCTTGTCTTCCCCGCCCCGTTGGCGCCCGCCACGACGACCCAGGGCGCACCTCCCGGTGCCATTTCCACTGCCGCATGGCACCGCCAGTTCTCGACCCGCAGTGCGTTCAGCCCCGGCATTGCCCCGGTGCGGTGCTCTCCGGCCAGGCGGCTCGTCAGAGCCGCATCGGCATGATTACGTAACGGCAGCGGTCCGTGCCGGGCATTCCCAGCAGGGCGCTGGAATTCGAGTCGGTCAACCCGAACTCGACCGTTTCCCCGTCCAGGGCGCCGAGCGCATCCTGCAGGTAGCCGGCATTGAACGCGATCACCAGACGTTCCCCGTCATACCGCGCGGCCACCGTTTCCTCCGCTTCCTCGTTTTCCGGATTGTGCGCGACCAGGCGCAACCCGTCATCGCCGGCCTCCAGCCGGACGCCCCGGAACTTCTCGTTTGCCAGGATCGATACGCGCCCCAGGGCCTCCCGAAGCGGGCCCCGGTCGGCCAGCAGTTTTTTCGGCGAGGACTGCGGAATCACCCGGTCGTAATCGGGAAACTGCCCCTCGATCAATTTCGTGGTCAACGTTAGCTGACCGAGCGCAAAGCGCGCGTTGCGCGCACTCAACGTCACCTCCACCGTCTCTTCCGCCTGCCCCAGCAGGCGTTCGAGTTCCATTACGGCCTTCCGGGGCACGATGGCCGACTGCTCGCCCGACACGTCGGGGGCCTCGGCCGCATCGCACAAGGCCAGGCGGTGTCCGTCGGTGGCCACCGCCCGCAGGCGCTCGCCCGAGACTTCGAGCAACAACCCCGTGAGGTAGTAACGGACGTCCTGTTGCGCCATCGCAAACGACGTCCGCTTGAAGAGATCCACCAGCGTGTCGCGTGGGATGCTGAAACGAATGCCGTCCTCGATTTCCCCAACCTCGGGAAATTCCTCGGCACTCAGCGTCGCCAGGACGAAACGGCTGCTTCCCGCCGTCACGCGCACGCGGCCTTCGTCGAGCTGCAACTTGACCGTCGCGCCTTCCGGCAAGGCCCGGCAGATGTCCTGGAGCTTCCGCGCGGGTATCGTCGTCGCCCCCGACTCGGAACCGCCGCTGCCCAGCCGTGCCGCCATCTCCACTTCGAGGTCCGTAGCCGTCAGGGTTACCGCCCCCCCGTCCTCGGCCTCGATCCGCACGTTGCCCAGGATCGGCAGCGTCTGCCGTCGTTCGACCACTCCGGTCACCCCCTGGAGCGGTCGCAGCAGATCCTCTCTCAACAATTCTATTTGCATTTCATTCTCCTTGCTCTTGTAACAAGGCGTGCGGATAAGTGGAAGAACCCTAAAAAAGTCTTATTATTCAGTGCCTTGTAGCGTCAACCGTCATTTCACATCCCTGGTATTCAACGTGGACCATTTGTGGATAACTCGGCCGCCGAAATTCGTCCACCTGTTATCCACAAGCCATCCCCGGGTTATGCCGAGAGCAATCGCAGCAGGTTGCGGTAGTCGTCGTCGAGGCGCGCGTCCGCAGCCCGCAACTCGGTTACCTTACGGCACGCGTGCAGCACCGTGCTGTGGTCGCGCCCACCGAATGCGTCCCCGATCTCGGGGAGACTGTGCCGCGTCAGTTCCTTCGCCAGCGCCATCGCCATCTGGCGTGGTCGCGCGATCGAACGGCTGCGACTCTTCGAGGACAGATCCGCGGGACGAATCCGGAAGTAATTGGCCACGGTCCGCTGAATGTTCTCGATCGTAACCAGCTTCTGCTGCACCGCGAGCAGATCGCGCAGAGCGCCCCGGGCGAGTTCCAGGGTCACCGGCCGCCCCGTGAACCGGGCGGTGGCGAGGACCCGACGCAGGGCCCCTTCCAGCTCACGCACGTTCGAACTGATCCGCTGCGCCAGGAAGAACGCCACCGGTTCCGGCAGTTGCACGCCCTGCTGTTGCGCCTTGTTCATCGCAATGGCCACGCGGGTTTCCAGTTCCGGAGGGTCCACCGATGCGATCAGGCCCCACCCGAATCGGGACTTGAGGCGTTCCTCGAGCCCGTCGATCTCCTTCGGGTAGCGGTCGCTCGTCAGCACGATCTGGTGCCGGCCTTCCATCAGCGTGTTGAACGTGTGGAAGAATTCTTCCTGCGAGCGTTCCTTGTTGGCGAAGAACTGGATATCGTCGATCAGGAGCACGTCGAGCGACCGGTACTGCTCCTTGAATTCCTCGATGCGCCCCTGCTGCAGCGAGCGAATCATGCCGCTCACGAACCGTTCCGACTGTACGTAGGCGACGCGCCGCCCGGGTTGCTCCTCCAGCAGGCGGTTCGCCAGGCCGTGCATCAGATGCGTCTTTCCCAGGCCCACGCCGCCGTAGATGAACAGCGGGTTGTACTGCCCGCCCGGCTGTTCCGCGACCAGCAGCGCCGCCGCGCGGGCCATCTGGTTGGATGGCCCCTCGATGAAGGTTTCGAATCGGTAATGGGGATCGATGGGATTGCCGGGCACGGCCCGGCGAACCTGGGGTGCCGACTCCACCGGCCCGGCGGCCGCGGCCGGCGCAGGCGCCGGCGCGCCGGATCCCACGCCCAAACGCACGGGGGCTGGCTCGCGTTCTTCCAGCTCGCCGGCAATTTCGCGTATCCGCTCGAGGAATCGGTGCTCGACTTCCTGCATAACGAACCGGTTGGGCGCCAGCAGGCACAGCTCCCCGGACCGTTGTTCGGCGTGCAGAGGACGGAGCCACAGATTCAGGTCGCGCTCCTCGCACTCCTGTTCGAGGCGGCTTATGCAACGCTGCCAGAGGCTCGCGGCCATCGGAAGCACGAGGAGAAAAGGATTGCACAGTCTAAACCCCTCCCGGTGACGCGACCAGCCCGATATTCCCCAACCGTAGCCCGCGTGTCGCAGCCGCTTCGGCGCCTCGATCCAACGCCGGGTCGACCCCGGTCGCCGCAGCATGAGTGCGGCGCCCGCATAGCCGCCGCAACGCCGGCCCGGCTTCGCCGGCACCTTGACACTGCAGCGTCCCGCTGCTTTAATGCGCGACTTGCTTCGGGGCGCCCGCAGGCGTCCGCCGCACGTGCCATTCGGGGTCTGACATGAAACGAACCTACCAGCCGAGCCGAATCCACCGGGCGCGCACGCACGGATTCCGCGCACGCATGGCGACCAAGGCCGGACGCCGGGTTCTCAAGGCGCGTCGTGCCAAGGGCCGCGCCCGTCTCACGCCCTGATCCGGCCACGCTCGCCGGTTTTCCCCGAAGCGCGCGCCTGACCCGGACGAAGGACTTCGACCGGGTGTTCGCCGAAGGCCGACGCCACCGCTCGAAGCATTTCACGTTCGTATTTGCCCCGGGCCCGGGCTGCGCGCGTCTCGGGCTGGCGGTGGGGCGACGCGCGTCGCCTCGCGCCGTCATCCGCAACCGGATCAAGCGAATCGCCCGTGAATCGTTCCGATCGTCCAGCCCCGCTCCCTTCGATGTCGTGGTCATCGCGCGACCCGGCATGGAGCGCGTCTCTCGCGAGCAGCTGCGGGCCGAACTCGATGCCGGATTCGAGGCGCTGAGATGATCCGACGGCTGCTGATCGGCATGGTGCGCGCCTACCAGCTGCTGCTCAGCCCATGGCTGGGCATGCACTGCCGCTTCCACCCGACGTGCTCCGCGTACGCGATCGAGGCAATCGAACGCCACGGTGCCTGCAAGGGTGTAGTCCTCGCGGCCGCGCGCATTGCGCGCTGCCATCCCTTCCACCGGGGCGGCTACGATCCCGTCCCCCCGCAACGGGCTCGCTGAGATGGATCTTCGCAGGCTCTCCCTGTACCTCGCGCTCGGCATCATCCTCGTCATGCTCTGGACGGCATGGCGCCACGATTACCCCGCCTCGTCCGCGGCACCGAGCGCCGGGCCGCCGCCGGCCGCCACGAACGGGGCGAGCCCGTCGGGCCAGGCGCCTGCCGGTACCGGGCAGCCGGCACGGGCGGGCGCCGCCGCCGCACGAACCGCCGCGCCCGTGAGCCTGACGGCGCCGTCCGGGGCGCGCGTCGCGATCCACACCGATACCTTCGACCTGACCGTCGCTTTGCACGGCGGCGCCATCACCCGCGCCACGCTCCTGCATTACCCGCGCAGCGAGGGGTCCAAGAAGAACGTCGAACTTCTGGGCCCGGGCGGCGACGGCGGCCCGTTTACGCTCGTCGCACCGCAATTGTCCGGTGCCGGCATTCCCGCGACGCCCGTGTACACGACGAAGGCCTCCAGCTACACGCTGGCGCCGGGACAGCAAACGCTTCGCGTGCCGCTCGTCTGGCACGGCAACGGCCTGACGGTCACCCGCACCCTCGTGGTGAAGCGGGGCAGCTACCAGGTGAAACTGGAGACCCGTGTCGCCAATGCCGGCGGCGCCCCCGTGCGGGTGTCTCCGGGCGTGCGCATCGTCGGCGCCAACCCGCTCACCGCGAAACATTTCTGGGATCACTTCCTGCCCAAATACTGGGCCTACCGCGGGCCGGCGTACTACGACGGGAGCTACGAGAAGAAGCCGGCGCAATCGCTCGCCGGCAGCCCGCTCGACAAGCACCTCGCCGGTGGCTGGATCGCCACGGTACGCCAGTACTTTGTCGCCGCCGCGATTCCGCCGTCTCAGGGCAAGGCGCATTACAGCGCACGCGCCGTCGACGGCCAGGGCTACGTAATCGCTTACAGCGGGCCGCCGATGCGAGTCGCCGCCGGCGCCCGCAGCGAGACGAGCACGGAGCTGTTCCTGGGACCCAAGAAGCAGGACCTGCTCGGCGGCCTTGCACCCGGCCTCTCCCGGACCGTGGACTACGGCAAGGCCACGATCATCTCCAAGCCGCTGTTCTGGCTCCTGTCGCGCATCCACGGTCTGCTCGGCAACTGGGGCTGGTCGATCATCCTGCTGGTACTGCTCATCAAGGCCGTCTTCTACTGGCCGCAGCGGGTCGGCGCCCGCTCGATGGCGAAGATGCGCAAGCTGCAACCGCGGCTGAAGATCCTCCAGGAACGTTACAAGGACGACAAGCAGAAACTCTCGCAGGCGACGATGGAGCTCTACCGCAAGGAGGGTGCCAACCCGGTCTCGGGCTGCCTGCCCATGCTGATCCAGATCCCGATCTTCTTCGGGCTCTTCGAGATGCTGGTGCACAGCGTCGAGCTGCGCCAGGCTCCCTGGGTGCTCTGGATCACCAACCTGACGGCACCGGACCCGTACTTCATCCTGCCGGCCATCTATGCGGTGCTGACGCTGGTGCAGTTCCGCCTGCAGCCGCAGGCGGCCAGCGGCGCCCAGGCCAAGATGATGATGTTCATGCCGCTGCTCTTCAGCGTGTTCTACGCGATCCTGCCCTCGGGGCTGGTGCTTTATTACCTGCTGAACACGTTCCTCACCATCGCGATCCAGTACCAGGTCAACCGCGAGCTCGGCATGAAGGGTCTCGGCATCCTGCCCGAATCGCTCAACCCGTTCGCCCGCAAACGCGGCTGAATCCGCGCACGATCGCGGAACCGATCGGCGCCCGGCTCGCGACCGCCGTCAGGACCGGCCGCCGGCGATCAGCCCGAGGGGAACGCCGCCCGGCGCAGCCGCGGAAAGCCCGCGGCCATCGTCATGCCCCGCGCGGCCAGGAAAACCATGAAGGCCAGCCACAGGCCGTTGTTGCCCAGCGGACGGGCCAGGAACCATGCCGGCAGAAAGCCCAGGAAGGTCGCCACGAGCATGGCGTTGCGCATCCCGGCGGCCCGGGTCGCTCCGATGTAGACGCCGTCGAACAGGAACGGCCACACCGACAGGAACGGCGAGAGGATCAGCCACGGCAGGTAGGTCCGCGCCGCCGCCCTCACGCCCGGAAGGTCGGTCAGCAGTCCCACGATGGTGCGGCCGCCGAGGCCGTACGCGACGGCAAAGCCCGCGGCCAGGCCCAGCGACCAGAGCAGCGCCGCCCGTACCACCCGGTCGAATTCATCGCGCCGGCCCTGCCCGATGGCGCGGCCGGCGAGGGCCTCGGCGGCGTGCGCGAATCCGTCGAGTCCGTAGCTGAGTACGTTCTGCAGGTTCAGAAGCACCGCGTTCGCCGCCAGCACCGCCGTACCCATCCGCGCGCCCGCCGCGGTAAAGAACCCGAATGTGAACATCAGCGCGAGCGTCCGGATCAGGATGTTGGCGTTGATTCCGGCGAGCCGCGCCATGCTCGCCCGGTCCAGGAGCCCGCGCCAATCCCATACGCCCGGATAGCCACGCAGCAGCCTCACCGCAAGCCACACGGAGAGACCGGTGCCGAGGTACTCGGCGATGGCCGATCCGGCGGCGACCCCCGCCACGTTCCAGCCCAGCGCGAGCACGAAGAACACGTCCAGGGCCATGTTCGCCGTGCTGACCAGGATCATCACGGCCATGGGCGCGCGAGCGTTCTGCATCCCCAGGAACCAGCCGATGAAGCCGTAGTTCACCAGCACCGCGGGGGCGGCCCAGACCCGGATTTCGAAGTAGGTCGCGGCCGCGGCGGCCACGTCGGCGCTCGGGCGGATGATCCAGAGGGCCGCCTGCTCCAGGGGCCACTGCAGGACGAGGAGCCCGGCGGCGAGCGCCAGAGCGAGCAGCACGCTTTGTCCGAGGGCGCGGCGCATCGCCCCGGCGTCGTCCTGCCCGTGCACCTGGGCGGTGACCCCGGTGGTTCCCATGCGCAGGAAGTTGAGCCCGAGGAACAGGAAGTTGAAGATCGTCGTGCCGACGGCCACGGCACCGAGGTACGCGGAATCGGGCAGGTGCCCGATCACCGCCGTGTCCACGACGCCGAGCAACGGCACCGTGAGGTTGGACAGAATCATCGGCACCGCGATGCCGAGGATCCGGCGGTGCAGGCGCAGGTGGGGTCGCGTCATGACGCCGGCCGACGGGGTTGCTCCCGTCCGCCGTCCGCGTCCGTGGAGCTAGCGCAGGTTGAAACCGCCCGCGCCGCCGCGGCCGCCCATGCCGCCTTCGCCGCCGCCCTGGCCGGGCATCACGATCGAGGAGGACTGCTCCCGACGCAGCTCGCGCAGTTCTTCCATCGTCCGCTCGAGCGCCTCACGCGCGGCGGCCGGGAATCCTTCGAGCGCCTCCGACAGCGTCTCGGCGGGCACCTCGAAGCTCAGGGGCAGCGTACCGGCCGGCGTCATCAGGCTGGTGGAGCCCTCCCACACGACGGACCGGGCCGGATCGTCGCTTCCGTCCGCGTGCACGGGAAGCAGCTTGCGCAGCGTACCGGCGCGACGGTCGGTGATCGTCTCTTCCCGGTACAGATTCCCGGTTTCGAGCCGGATTTCCGGCAGTTCCTGTTCGTCGGCCATGGCGTCGGGTGTTGCTGCCAAACAGCTGCACAGGATAACAGGCGCGCGTTGCGTTACAGTCGTGCCGGACGCTCGCGCCGCCCCGGCCCGCCCCATGCAAGACCCCGACCCCGACGCCCCCGCGGCCGGCTACGGCCTGGACCGGGACGCACTGATCCCGACGACGTTTGCCGTGCCGGCGCGAGCGCGCCGTCTCGTGACCGTGCGCGACGCTGCAGCGCTCCCGGCGCTGCTGGAGGAGGCCCGCGGCGGGCCGCTGTTCGTGCTCGGCGGCGGCAGCAACGTCCTGTTCACACGCGACTATCCCGGTACGGTTCTCCGGCTCGCGACGCGTGGCATCGAGCTCGTCGGTGAGCACGCCGGCCGGGGCCGGGTGCGCGTCGCGGCGGGCGAGAACTGGGACGCCTTCGTGCGCTGGTCCCTGGCGCAGGGTTTCGCCGGACTCGAGAACCTCGTGCTCATCCCGGGCACCGTGGGCGCGGCGCCCATACAGAACATCGGAGCGTACGGGGTCGAGTTCTCGGACTTTGCCGCAGCGGTCGAGGTCCTGGACCGGGCAAGCGGACGCTTCGTCGAGTTGCCGGCAAGCGACTGCGGTTTTGCTTACCGCAACTCCCTCTTCAAGCGGGAACCGGAGCGCTACGTCGTCACGGCCGTCGTGCTGGAGCTGCCGCGCGAGCGGGCGCTGCGGCTCGATTACCGGGGCGTGCGCGAGGAACTCGCGGCGATGGGCGTCGGGACACCCGCGCACACGGACGTGGCCCGGGCGGTCGAACGGCTGCGGCTGCGCAAGCTGCCCGATCCCGCCCGGCTCGGCAACGCCGGCAGTTTTTTCAAGAATCCCGTTGTGACGGAGGCGCGCGCGCGCATGCTTCGCGGCCGCTACCCGGACCTGCCGGTCCATCCCGCGGGTGACGCCGCCCACGCCAAGCTCTCCGCCGCCTGGCTCATCGAGGCCTGCGGGTTCAAGGCCCACCGGGACGGCGATACGGGCGTGTCCGAGAAGCACGCCCTGGTGCTGGTGAATTACGGGAGCGCGAGCGGTGCCGACGTCTGGCGGCTGGCCGGGCGTATACGCGCCGCGGTGCGCGAGCGCTTCGACCTCGATCTGGAACCGGAGCCGGTCATCGTCTGACGGCCCGAATGCGTCCCGCGTGACCGCGGTCAAAACCTCGTCCCGTTGCGGCGCTATGGTTGCCTTTCACAGGCGAGGGAGCCCGCAATGCCCCACCGCAAGGTCGTGCGCCGCGCCGGCATGGCCGCGGTCGGCATCATCGAGGACGCCGGCCTGTTCCTCATTCTCCTTGCCACACTGGCCGCCGCCGGCCAGGAAATCGCGACCATGGTGGCGGCGCGCCGCGTCACCGTCTCCGACCTCCTGATGCTGTTCATCCTGCTGGAGGTCATCAGCATGGTCGAGGCGTACTGGCGCCTCGGGAAGCTCCCCGTGCGCATGCCGCTGTACATCGCCATGGTCGCGCTCGCCCGTTACCTGATCCTCGACACCGCCGAGGTCCGCAACGTGCACGCGGTGTACGTCACCCTGGCGATTCTCGTGCTGGCCCTGGCCGTGCTGGTCGTGCGCTACGGGCATCTCAAGCTGCCCTACCCGCGCGCCGACGAGAAGGCCGACTACTGAGTCGCCGCGCCACGGTTCGGTAAAATCGGGGAAGTTATCCGCCGTTCCGGCGACTGATCCATGGATTCCGAAGGCTTGATCCACGCGGTCTACCGCGTCCAGGGAGGCGCCGAATACACCGAGCGCCTGGCCCGGGCCATCGCCTGGGAACAGACGGTGGAACTGCCGGAAGGCCAGGTCACGGACCCGGCCATCCGCGATGGCGTCGTGGGCCGCGTCGAGGGGATCGTTCCCGACCCGGACCAGGCCGGTGCGCGCCGCGTGCACCTGGCCTTTCCCGCGGCCCTGGCGTCCGGACAGATCGGCCAACTCTTCAACCTGCTCTACGGCAACGTCTCCATGTACCGGGGCGTGCGGCTGGTTAACGCCGAATTGCCCGCTGCGGTGCTGCGCGCGTTCGCTGGCCCGCGCTACGGTGCCGAGGGCGTGCGCCGTCTGACCGGCGTGTACGGGCGGCCGCTGCTGGCCACCGCGGTGAAGCCGCGCGGCGCCCCCATCGAGCGGCTGGTGGGCATCGTGCGGGACTTCGCGCTGGGCGGGGGCGACATCGTCAAGGACGACCAGAACCTCGTCGACCCGTCGTTCGATGCGTTCCGCCGGCGCGTGGAGGCCTGTGCGGCAGCCGTCGAACAGGCGAACGCCGAGACCGGACGGCGCTGCCTATACCTGCCCCACCTCGCCGGCCGCGACGAGGACCTGGAGCGTGCCGCGGAGTTCATCCACGCGCGCGGCCTAGCCGGCGCGCTGATCTGCCCGCTCGTCGTCGGGCTGGACCGGGCGCGCGCGCTGGCGGCCCGCTACAACCTGCTCTTCATGGCCCATCCTGCGCTCAGCGGCGCCTACACGAACGGCGCGACCGAGGGCGTCGACCATGCGCCGCTGCTGGGCAAACTCTTCCGGCTGGCCGGCGCCGACGTGTCGGTCTTCCCGAGCCCCGGCGGCCGCTTCGACGTCGCCGCGAGCGACTGCGAGGCGTTGCGCCGCGAACTCGCCCAACCGCTCGGCGGCCTGGCGCCGGCCCTGCCCGGCCCGGCCGGGGGTATGCGGCGCGACCTCGTCCCGCGCCTGGCCCGGACCTACGGGGCCGACGCGGTCTTTCTCATCGGCGGTTCGCTCCTCGGCGACGCCGCGGGCGTGCGGGGTGGTACGCAGGCCTTTCTCGACGCCATCCGCGCGCACTTCGACGAACGGCTGGCGGAGCCCGGGGCCGGCCCGGCGTCCGCCTGCGAACTGCCGGGCGCGGGGGCCGAGACGGCCCGCGCACTGCTCCCGGCGCGCGCCGGTTTCCGCTGGCAGGGGCGCGCCGACCAGCCCTACAAGACCTCGCGCGACCTCGACTTTCGCGGCGTACGGCGCGTCGAACTGGTCGGGAAGAACGGCGAGCCGATGAGTTTCGAGTTGCGCTACTTCGAACTCGAGCCCGGCGGCTACACGAGCCTGGAGAAGCACGTCCATACGCACGTGTTGATCGGGGCCCGCGGAAGCGGCGCGGTGCGCATCGACGACGAGCGGATGCCGCTCAATCCCGACGACGTCGCCTACGTGGGACCGCTGCACGTGCACCAGCTGTATAACGAGGGCGACGAGCCGTTCGGCTTCTACTGCATCGTCGACCGCGAACGCGACCGGCCCATGGCACCGTAGCCGAACGGCATCGCGCTGGCCGCGGTAGTGCTCAGTAGTCCCAGGCGTCGCCGGGCGCGCGCTGCAGATGGATGTCCTTGATGATGCGGATCACCGGCCGGATGAGCAACTGGATGCTGCCGATGAGGAACAGCCAGGCCGCGGGGTCGAGCAGGGACGGGTAGAAGAAGAACACGCTTCCGATCACGAACCACAGCCCGATCATGACGTCGTTGAGCTTGCTCGCGACCTCGTAGCGTCGGCGTATGACGAGTTGCTCCACGCCCAGGGTGAGCGTCAGCGGGCGGGATTCACCGTCGGGATTTTCCGAGTCGGTCATTGTGGGTCTTCCATGCGGGGAATGGCGCCCAGCATGCCAGACGCGGGCCACCTGCAGGCGCGACGCGGGCTATACTCGGGCCCATGAGGAGAATCCCGACCGCGCGCCATGCGAAGGCCCTGGCCCGCTACTCCCGGCGCTCGCTCGCGCATTACTCGCGCTATTTCGTGGGCCGCTACCACACGCCGGGAACCGCGCCCGGCACGCTGCGGGCCACCCCGCCATCCGAGCACGCGCCGCCGCCGGTTCCGCTGCGCCTGGGACTGATCCGCTTCGACCGGGAACGCATCAGCGAGCAAGCCGACGTGCGCGCCGAAGACTGCCCCGCGCCCGACGGCACGAAGGACATCGTCTGGGTGCATCTCCAGGGGACGCCCACGCCGGAGGTACTGGAACGGCTGGGCGCGACCTACGGCCTCCACCCCCTGGCCCTCGAGGACGTGATGACCGAGGGGCAGCGCACCAAGTTCGAGGTCTACGAGCGCCAGTATTTCCTGGTCCTCAATCACCCGCGCCGGACCGAAGACGGTGATCTCACCGTGGATCAGGTCAGCTTCTTCCTCGGACCCGGCTACGTGATCACGATCGACGCCGGTCCGGCGGATCATTTCGAACCGATCCGGGCGCGCCTGCGCGGCAAGCGGACGCTGCGCGAGCGCGGCGCCGATTACCTCTTCTATTCGCTCATGGACGTGATCGTCGACGGCGGGTTCCCCGTTCTGGAGGACCTCGGCGAACGGCTGGAGGACCTGGAGAGCGCGGTGCTGGACGATCCCCGGCGCGAGTTGCGCAACCAGATCCACTACATCAAGCGAGAACTCGTGTTGTTGCGCCGCGCGTGGTGGCCGCAGCGGGAGGTCGTCAACATGCTCATACGCGACGGCGACGAGCTGCTCTCGGAAACCACGCGCCTGTATCTGCGCGACTGCTACGACCACAGCGTGCGCGTGATCGATTTCGTCGAGACTTACCGGGAGATGACCTCGAGCCTGCTCGACACCTACCTCTCGAGCGTCAGCCAGCGCATGAACGACATCATGAAGGTGCTCACCATCATCGCCACGATCTTCATGCCGCTGACCTTCATCGTGGGCGTGTACGGGATGAACTTCGCAACGGCGAGCCCCTGGAACATGCCGGAGCTGCACTGGCGCTACGGGTATTTCTACGCCCTGGGCGTGATGTTCGTGATCGCCGTCGCCATGCTCGCCTACTTCAAGCGCAAACGCTGGCTCTAGGGGCCGCGCCAGCCGACTCCGATGACGCTGGACCCCTGCCCGGACGAGACACTCGCCGCGGCGTACGCGGCGGCCGTCTATACGGCGGAGCTGCCGGGCGGGCGCGTCGTGTTCCGCGTCGACCGGGCGCCGGCCGGTCCGGCTCCGGCGACGCCACTGGCCATCGTCACCGGGTGGAATCCCGGGCACGCGCGTCCCGATGACACCGTGAACCGGGCCGCCAACGCGCGCCTCGCGTCGGAACTCGACCGGGCGGGCTACGCCGTTTACCCGGCGGTCGGCAGGAGTCCCGACGGCTCCCACGCCGAACCGTCGTTTGCCGTGGCCGGCATCGAGCCCGGGGCCGCGTTACAGCTAGCCGCCCGTTTCGGGCAGGCCGCCATCCTCTACTGGGATGGCTGCGCGGCCCGGCTCATGTGGACATAGCGGACCGCGCGCCGCATTCCGGACCCGCCGGCGGAGTGTCGCCGCCGGACACTTTCTGCTAGATTGCATTGACGGTAAAAAACCCGGTCCCGGCAACGAGGTGCGACGTGGTACCGGACTCGGAGAGCGACAACCAGCCCCCTGCGGCCGAAGGGCCGCTCGACTGCCTGTATCGGGTCAACGCCGCCGTTCATGCCCTGCCCGCGGACGCGGATCGCATCGAATTGCTGCAAGGGGCCTGCGAGGCCCTGCTCGAGGGCCCGGCCTTCCGGGGGTGCTGGGTCGGCGTGCCGTCGGACGACGGCAACATCGAGTACCTGGCGATGGCCGGGCCGATGATGCGCGAGTATCTGGATCACGTCCGCATTCGCATCGACGAGACGCCGGAGGGTACCGGGCCGGTAGGCCGGGCGTGGCGTTCCGGCAAGCCGGCCGTGGTCGCCGATTTCGAGAGCGATCCGAGCATGGACCCGTGGCGTGGCGCCGCGGCCCGGTTCGGCGGCTGGACCGGCATCGCGGCTTTCCCGATCAGCCGCGACGGGCGGCCCTGGGGCATCTGGGTCGTCTATGCCAACGTCGCGGGTGACATCGACGACCGCACCGCCATACTCGGGCGACTGACGGCCGATACCCTGGGGCGCGAACTCGACTGGCGCGAGGCGCACCTGCAGGCCGCCGGTCTGCGGGCGCTCTACCGGGCGCTGGGTGCGGTCGGAGAGCTCGCCTCCCGCGACGCCTCGAACACCGACCAGTCGCTGCTCTCCGCCACCTGCGAGGTCCTGGCCGAATCGCCGCTGTTCCGGGCGGCATGGCTCCAGCGACCGGACGGCGACGGCTGGTTCCAGACGCTCGCGCACGATGGTCTGGAGGAAGGTCTCGCGGGCACGGTGCACTGCAATGTCGAGCAACATCCGGAACTGATCGTCAGCCGCGCGTGGCGCGAGGAAAAGCTCCAGCACGTCGCCGTCCGCAACGCTCCCCGGGAAGCGGCGGAACGCATGCGCCAATTCGGGTGGGGCGGCATGGTCGCCGCTCCCGTGCGGCGCAACGACGCGATCTGGGCACTGTTGTGCGTGGTGACGGCGCCGAGCAGCGAATTCCACCGCGAAAGCGTCCAGCTCGTGGAGCGCCTGGCCCGGCAGATCGGCCACTCCCTGGAGCATCACGACAAGCGGCGGGCGCTGGACGAGTCCCGGGCCTTCTACGCGGTGCTCGCCAACGCCAACGACAGCCTGCGGCGGTTGCCGCGCGTGCGCGACGAGGAGAGCCTGCTCGACGCCTTCTGCGCGGCGGTGAGTGAAGCGTCATTGTTCGACCGGGCTTTCGTGGCGACGCCGCGCCCCGGCGGCGGCATGGAGATACGCCCGGAGACGACGCGACCGGTGGCGGCCGGCAGCGAGGCGATCGTCAGTGCCTCGCGGGCCGTCGCCAAGGCCGCCTGGGACGCACAGGCCTTTGTCTACAGCGATGACGTGCGCGAGGCGCCGGAGTTGGCCGCGATCGCCGGGGAACTGGTCGCCGTCGGCTGGCGCGGGCACGCGGCGCTGCCGGTGCGCCGGGGCGAGGAAGTCTGGGGCGTTCTGACCGTCGTGTTCCCGGAGCCGCGCGGCTTGCGCCCGGAAGCGAGGCGGTTGCTGCACCGCCTTGCCGAACTGCTCGGCGCCGCCCTGCGCGAGCTGGACGAACGGCGCGCGTTGGAGATCGCACGGAGCCGCGATCGCTGGCTGGCGACGCACGACGCCCTGACCGGAATCGGCAACCGCAGCGTCGCCGACCAGGTGCTGCCGGGCGCGATTGCACGGGCGCGACGGAGCGGGACGCACATCGCCGTGGCCTACCTGGATCTCGACGGTTTCAAGGCCATCAACGACCGCGACGGGCACCGGCGCGGCGACGAATTGTTGCGCCGCGTCGCGCAGCGCGCCCTGGCCGGTGTGCGCGAAACGGACACGCTCGTGCGCTGGGGCGGGGACGAGTTCCTGTGCATCCTCGAGGGCCTGCAGTCCGACACGGAAATCGCCGTCCCGGTACAGCGCCTGCTCGAACTGATCGGGCAGCCCGTCATCCTCGGCGGCCAGGATTTCCAGGTGAGCTGCAGTTGCGGCATCGCGCTGTTCCCCGACGACGCCGGCGACGCGGACGCGCTTATCCGCTGCGCCGATCTCGCGCTCTACGCCCACAAGACCCGCAAGCACGATCCCGGGCGTCCCCTCTATGCCCGTTACGGGAGCGACGTCGGCCGCGCCCCTGAAGGCGCCGCGTAGCAAAGGGCCCGCCGTCTTCGAGACCCGCTCCTGCGGGTCGGCCGCTTGCCGGGACGACCCGAGGCATTCGCCGGCCGTCCGCCGTGCGAAGCGTCGGGTCAGTGGCGCCCCGCTCGGCGTTTGCGGCTTCCGGTTTTTCTCGTGTTCTTGCGCGCGGCCTGTTTCCTCGCCCCCAGCAGGTCGCGGGCGGCTTCCAGGACGTCGGCGTCCTGAACGAGGACCAGGTTGGCGGCGTCGCCGAGCGGGATGAAGGAGTCGTTACCGGCGACGCGGGCCTTGGCGACCGGCGCGTCGCAGCGCTCGTCGATCGCCGTGAAGATTTCCTCGGCAATGCCGCCGCTACGCCGCCCCTCGTCGACGACGAGTACCTTGCCGCAAGCCTCCGCGTGCCTCGCGATCTCGGCGGTATTGAGCGGCTTGAGCCAGCGCAGGTCGACCACGCGGACCTGCTTGCCCGTCTCCTCCGCGATCCGCCGGGCCGCCCGCAACGCCATCGGCACGCCGTTGCCGAACGTGACGATCGCGAGATCGGTCGCACCCGGGCTGTAGACGCGCGCCTTGCCGAACGGGACGGCCGAGCCGGGCGCGGGATAGTCGAAGAGCCACTTCCCGTCCTGCGCTTCGTGCAGGTCCTTGGTCATGTACAGCGCAATGGGCTCGAGCCAGGCCACCACGCGACCGTCGACGCGCGACAACGCCGCCGCCGTCCGCAACATGCCCACTGCGTCGTCGCCGCGCGACGGGCACGCGACGACCAGTCCGGGGATGTCGCGCAGTGCGGTGAACGAGTTGTCGTTGTGGAAGTGCCCGCCGAAGCCCTTCTGGTAAGCCAGCGCCGCAATGCGCACGACCATGCCGTTGCGGTAGCGATTGCCGGAGAAGAACTGCAGCGAGGAGGCTTCGCCGCGGATCTGGTCGAGCGCGTTGTGCAGGTACGCGAGGTACTGGATCTCGGGGAACGGCAACAGCCCGAGCATCGCCTGGCCCTGGGCCAGGCCGAGGATCGTGGTCTCGTCGAGCAGCGTGTTGTACACGCGCCGCGCACCGAACTTCCGGTACAGGCCGCTGGTGACCGTGTATACGCCGCCCTTCTGCGCCACGTCCTCGCCGAAGGCGTTGGCCTCCGGGTACTTGGCCAGCAATTCGGTCAGCGCGCGGTTGAGCTGGATCGAGAGATGGCGGGCGGCGCCGTTTTCGGGCAGTTGCGCCTTGCCGCCGAAGGCCTCGATGCGGTCCGTCTCGAAGTCCGCGCGTTCCGCTTCGGCCTTCACCGCCCGGGCGTCGTGCGGCGCGAGCGGTTCCATCACCGCCTTCGCGCTCTTCAGGCGCGGGCCCCGGGCGGCGCGGCGGGAAGCGTCCTGCACGCGTTCACGGCAGGCCTCGTAGCGTTCGACGAGTTCCTCGGCCCCGGCCAGGCCGAGTTCGAGGGCCGTTTCCGCGGAAAACAGCAACGGATCCTGTGCCTCGGTCGCCGTCACCCGTTCGGCGCCGCGGTATTCCACCTCGATGTCGGTGCCGGCGTGTCCCAGCAGGCGCACCGTGCGCAGGTGCAGGAACACGGGTGCGCGGCGGCTGCGGCAGTATTCGACGGCTTCCGCCACGGCCGCATAGCCGTGCGCCAGGTCCAGCCCGTCCGCCTTCACGTAATGCAGGCCCGGCCGGTTCGCGAAGTTCGCCTCCACCCAGCCCGGCGGCGTCTCCACGCTGATACCGAGCCCGTTGTCCTCGCACACGAAAAGCATCGGGCACTCGACGTCCTGGTACGCCGCCCAGGCCGCGGCGTTGAAGCCCGACATAGCCGTCGCGTGGTTCACCGAGGCGTCGCCGAACGAGCACACCGCAATGCTGTCTTCCGGAATCTCGAGCCGTTCCACGCGCGCCGCCTGGCTGATCGCGAGTGCGGTGCCCACGGCCTTCGGCAGGTGGCTGGCGATCGTGGAGGTCTGTGGCGGGATCCACATCGGCACGCTGCCGAACACCTTGTGCCGCCCGCCCGAGGCGGGATCGTCGGTGCTCGCGGCAAATGACAGCGCGACGTCGTGCACCGCATCGATGCCTTCCACCTGGCGTGCCCGCTCGAGGAAGAACGCGCAGCTGCGGTAGTGCAGGAACGCGGGGTCCGTGTGCCGGGTCAGCCGCCCCACCAGCGCGTTGCCCTCGTGGCCGGAGCTGCCGATGGTGTAGAAGCCCTCGCCGCGCGAGCGCATGGCGCGCGCCTCGAGATCGAGATGACGCGACAGCATCTGGCTTTCGAACAAATCCAGGAACTGCCGGCCCGTCAGGGCCGTGCCCGGAACGCGGGCGTCCGGGTCGGCGGGCGCCACCGGCTCGTCCCAGTTGCGGACGAACTCGATGAAGTTGTTGTCGACGATTTCCGCGCGATTGATGCCGCGCGTGGCGGTTCGGGCCAGGCCCTGTTTCTGCTTGGACGTGTTCATCGGCTATGCAACGGCGGGCGTACCGCCTGACGGGTGGCGAGCGGAGCTTCCCTCCGCACGTTCGACGGGGCGCCGGTCTAGAAGGCGCTCACACCGGTAATCTCGCGGCCGACGGAGAGCTGGTGCACGCTCTCCGTGCCCTCGTAGGTAATCACCGATTCCAGGTTCAGCGCGTGTCGGATGGGCGAGTATTCCACCGTGATGCCGCTGCCCCCGAGGATGTCCCGCGCATCGCGCGCGACGTCGAGCGCCATGCGCACGTTGTTCCACTTCGCGAGCGACACCTGCGTCGGGTGGAGCTTGCCCTGGTCCTTGAGCTGCCCGAGCCGCCAGGACATGAGCTGCGCGGCCGTGATGCGCCGGCCCATCTCGGCGAGACGCGCCTGTACGAGCTGCGTATGGTCGAGCGTGCGGCCGAACAGCTCGCGGTCCTTCACATATTCGCGCGCGTCGTTGAAGCAGGCGACGGCGGCGCCGATCGCGCCCCAGGTGATGCCGTAGCGCGCCTGCGTCAGGCAGGACAGCGGGCCGCGCAGGCTCTTCACGCCCGGCAGCACGTTGGCCTCGGGCACGACGACGTCGTCGAAGTACAGCGCGGAGGTCACCGAGGCGCGGAGCGACATCTTGTGATGCACCTCGGGCGCGTCGAAGCCCTTCATGCCCTTCTCGACCAGGAAGCCGCGGATGCCGTCCTCGGTTTGCGCCCACACGACGGCGACGTCGGCGATCGAGCCGTTCGTGATCCACATCTTGGCGCCGTTGAGCACCCAGTCGCCGCCCTGCTTCTTCGCCACCGTCTTCATCTTCGACGGGTCCGACCCGCCGTGCGGCTCGGTCAGGCCGAAGCAGCCGATCGCCTTGCCGGCCGCGAGGTCCGGCAGCCAGCGTTCCTTCTGCTCGTCGGAGCCGAAGGTGTAGATCGGGTACATCACCAGGCTCGTCTGCACGGAGACGAAGCTGCGCAGGCCGGAATCGCCGCGCTCGAGCTCCTGGCAGATGACCCCGTAGGCCGTGCCGGACATGCCGGCGCAGCCGTAGCCCTCGAAATAGCTGCCGAGCAGGCCGAGTTCGGCCATTTCCGGCACCAGTTCGGCGGGGAAGCGGGCTTCTTCGAAGGCGTCCGCGATCAGCGGGAGCGCGCGCTCGTCCACGAAGCGCGCCGTGGTGTCGCGGGCCATGCGTTCTTCTTCGGAAAGCAGGTCGGAGACCGCGTAGAGGTCCTGGGGATCGAGCCGGTCCATGGGATTCCGGGGTGCGGAAAGCGCCCCATTGTACCCGGGGTGGGTCGCCGGCTCAGCCCCGCGGCGCCGCACGCGGCGGCCGCCGCCGCCAGTAGAGCATCAGCGCGAGGCCCCCAAGCAGGCCGCCGAGGTGGGCGAAATGCGCGACGCCGGAAGCCGTCCCGGTGACGCCCAGCACCAGCTCCAGGATGGCGTAGCCGGAGACGAACAGCCACGCCGGCATGGGGACCGGCGGGAACAGGAGCACGATGCGCTGGCGCGGGAAGAGCATGGCGAACGCCAGCAGGATGCCGAAGACGCCCCCGGAGGCGCCGATCGTGGGGTAGAAGCCGCCGGTGACGTAACGCACGACCAGCAGGTGAGCCAGCGCGGCTGTCACCACGCAGACGAAGTAGTACACGAGGAAGCGGCGTAACCCCAGTGCGTACTCGATCGCCCCCGCGAAGATGAACAGCCCGAACATGTTGAAAAAGATGTGCGCGATGCCGCCGTGCAGGAAGGCATAAGTGACGAGCTGCCAGACCTGGAAGCCGACCTGCACGGGTCCGTTCGCGCCCATCACCGTGTGCACGGGGCCCCACGGCCACAACGCGAAGTGGACGAGCAGCGTTTCGCCGCCCGCCTGCTGCACGATGAAGGCCAGGACGTTGGCGACGATCAGCCCGAGCGTGGCCGGCGGCAGGCGGGAGGACATGCGCGTCTCCGGGTCTTCGCGCCGAAGATACACCAACCCGCGGGGGGCGGGAAGGCTGCGCGCGGGCAAAAAGAAGCCCCGCCGCGGCGGGGCTTCCGGTCAGGCTGTGGCGGCGTGTTACCCGCCCTTGCCCGCGGACGGCTTCTTCTTGTTGTTCGTCATGTCCAGCCGGACGAACATCCATTCCGTCTTGTTGAGCTTGCCGTTGTGGTTGAAGTCGTCGCGCTTGAAGAGCTTCTTCGGCACGTTGACGGCCTTGGCTTCCTTCCAGGAAATCTTGCCGTTGCCGTTCTTGTCGGCCTTCTTGAACTTGGGCACGGGGGACTTGGGCATCTTCGCGTGCGCGTTGGCCGACTGCCCGGACGACCCGGGACCCATGGCAAATGCGGCCGCCGGGACCGCGAGCAGCGTCGCGGCTACAAGGGAAGTCCTCAACTTCATGTTTTTCCTCCTTGTTGCATGAACCTCAATAAGGCGACAACCGGCGGGGCGCTCAAGTTCCGGCGAATTCCCCGATCGTGTCGCGGTAGATCCCCTCACAGCGGTTTACCAGCAGGCAGAAGAGCTCCGCCGTGACCCCCGCGTCGTACGCGGCCGAGTGCGCCGCGGCCGGATCCTGGGGGATGCCGGCCGCCTCCAGCGCCCGGGCGAGCACGGTCTGGCCCAGTAACACGCCGGCGAGCGTGGCGGTGTCGAAGCTGGTGAAGGGATGGAAGGGATTGCGTCGGATTTCGCTGCGATCCACGGCGGCGTTGAGGAAGCCGAGGTCGAAGAAGGCGTTGTGCCCCACCAGGATCGCGCGGTTGCAGCCCTGCTCCCGCACGGCCCGGCGGATGGGCCGGAAGACGCGCATCAGCGCCTCCTTTTCGGGCAGCGCCGGGCGCAGGGGATGGTCCGGGTCGATGCCGGTGATTTCCAGCGCCCGTTCGGCGATGTTGGCGCCGGGGAACGGCTCGACCTGCAGGGCCACGCTTTCCCCGGGCCTCACGCCGCCGTTGGCGTCCGGCTCGATCAGCACCGCGGCGATCTCGAGCAGGGCGTCGGTACGCGGATTGAGTCCGCCGGTCTCCACGTCCACCACCACGGGCAGGAAACCCCGGAAACGGTCGCCCAGCCCGTTCACGAGGCGAGCCTGAATTGCAGGGTTTCGCCCGCCCGCAGCGGGACCACCGCGTCGTCGCCGAGGGGATACTCGCCCGGCGCCTCCCAGGCGGTTTCCTCGAGCGTCACCGAGCCCGCGTTGGCGGGCAGGCCGTAGAAGGCGGCGCCGCGCCGGCTCGCGAAATCCTCGAACCGCTCGAGCGCCCCGGCCCGGGCGAACGCCTCGGCGTAGAGTTCCAGCGCCGCGTAGCCGGTATAGACGCCGGCGGCGGCGCGCGCGCATTCCTTGCTCCGGCGCGGGTGCGGGGCGCTGTCGCTGCCGAGGAAGAACTTCGGGTCCGCTCCGGTGGCCGCGGCCGTCAGGGCCGCGCGGTCCTCCGCGGTCTGCAGCACCGGTCGGCAGAAGTGGTGCGGCGAGAGCCCGCCGGCGAACATCTCGTGGCGCGAGCACAGCAGGTGATGGGCGGTGATGGTGGCCGCCACGTCCGGGCCCGCCTGGGCGACGAAGTCCACGGCCGTGCGGGTGCTGACGTGCTCGAGCACGATCCGCAGGCCCGGGAACCGCTCGACGAGCGGTGCCAGCACGGTCTCGACGAACCGGGGCTCGCGGGCATAGGGGTCCACGTCCGGGTCGGCGACCTCGCCGTGGATCGCGAGGACCATCCCGGCCTCGCGCATCCGCTCGAATACGGGATAGACCGCCTCGACGTCGCGCACCCCGCGGTCGGAGTGCGTCGTGGCGCCCGCCGGATAGAGCTTCACCGCGTGGACGAAGCCGCTCGCCCGCGCCCGGTCGATCTCGGCCGGCGGCGTGGCCCCGGTCAGGTAGAGCGTCATCAGGGGCTCGAAATCCACGCCCGCCGGGATCGCGGCGCGGATCCGCTCGCGGTAGGCGGCCGCGGCCTCCACGGTGGTGACCGGTGGGTCGAGGTTGGGCATCACCAGCGCCCGGGCGAAGCGCCGGGCCACGGGCGGCACGAGGTCCGCCAGCGCGGGGCCGTCGCGCAGGTGCAGGTGGAAGTCGTCGGGGCGGTTCAGCGTAAGGCGCAAGCGGGATCCTGAGTCGTTCCGGGGCACGGATTTATAATGAGCATGGTACTAGAACCCGGTCGCCCCTTCCCCGCGAGTCGAAGGCGGGCCGGGGCCTCATTTGCGCCGCCCTCGGTCGCGGGTCGCGGCGCCCGGTGTGACAAGGAGTTCCATCGATGCTGGACGCAACGCGGAACCAGGACCTCGATCCCCAGGAAACCCGTGAATGGCTCGACGCCCTGCGCTCGGTGGTGAGCGCCGACGGGCTGGAGCGGGCCCACTTCCTGCTCGAGCAACTGATCGACCAGGCCCGGCGCTCGGGCGCCAACCTGCCCTACAGCGCCAACACGGCCTATCTGAACACGATTCCGCCGGGGCAGCAGCCCCGCTACCCGGGCAACCTCGAGCTTGAGCGCCGGATCGAGGCCTACCTGCGCTGGAACGCCATGGCCATGGTCGTGACCGCCAACCGGACCCATTCCGGCATCGGCGGCCACATCGCGAGCTACGCCTCGGCGACCACCATGTACGAGATGGGCTTCAATCATTTCTGGCGCGGCCCGAACCAGGGCAACCGCGGCGACATGGTCTACCTTCAGGGCCACTCGGCACCGGGAATCTACGCCCGCTCGTACCTGGAAGGCCGTCTCGGCGAGGACGACCTCAACCGCTTCCGCCGCGAGGCGACGGGGCCGGGGCTGTCCTCCTACCCCCACGCCTGGCTGATGCCGGATTACTGGCAGTTCCCGACCGTTTCCATGGGGCTGAGCAATATCCAGGCGGTCTATCAGGCGCGGTTCATGCGCTACCTGGAGCACCGCGGCCTGGTGGAGCCGTCCGACCGCAAGGTCTGGGCAATGCTCGGCGACGGCGAGATGGACGAGCCGGAATCGCGCGCCGGCATCGACCTGGCCGCCCGCGAGGGGCTGGACAACCTGGTCGTGGTCGTCAACTGCAACCTGCAGCGCCTCGACGGCCCGGTGCGCGGCAACGGCAAGATCATCCAGGAGCTTGAGGCGCTGTACCGCGGCGCCGGCTGGAACGTGATCAAGGTGATCTGGGGCTCGCGCTGGGACCCGCTGCTCGCGCAGGACGAGAAGGGCCTGCTGCGCAAGCGCATGGAAGAGTGCGTGGACGGCGACTACCAGCGCTTCAAGTCGCGCGACGGCGCGTACGTGCGCGAGGAATTCTTCGGCAAGTACCCCGAGCTCAAGGCGATGGTCGCCAACATGAGCGACGAGGAAGTCTGGCACCTCAACCGCGGCGGCAACGACGCGGTCAAACTCTACGCCGCCTACAAGCGTGCCGTCGAGCACACCGGCCAGCCCACCGTGATCCTGGTGAAGTCGATCAAGGGCTTCGGCATGGGCCACGCCGGCCAGGGCCGCAACACGGCGCACCAGCAGAAGAAGCTGGACGCGGACGACCTCAAGGCCTTCCGCGACCGGTTCAACATACCGGTCTCGGACGAGGAACTCGACGAGGTGCCGTATGCGAAGCCGGGCAAGGACAGCCCCGAGATGAAATACCTCGAGGAGCGGCGCAAGGAACTCGGCGGCAGCCTGCCGGCGCGCATCGAAGACGCGCCGGCGCTTCCGCTTCCCGACCGCAAGCGCTTCGAGGTCCTCACGCAGGGCAGCGAAGGACGCGAGATCTCGACGACCATGGCGATGGTGCGCCTGCTCACCGCGCTCGCCCGCGACAAGGAGTTCGGCAAGCACATCGTGCCGATCGTCCCGGACGAGGGCCGCACCTTCGGCATGGAGGGGCTGTTCCGCCAGCTCGGCATCTACTCGCCGCTCGGCCAGCTCTACGAGCCCGAGGACGCGGGCCAGCTCATGGCCTACCGCGAGAGCAAGAGCGGGCAGATCCTGCAGGAGGGCATCACCGAAGCGGGTTCCATGGCTTCCTGGATTTCCGCGGGCACGGCCTATGCCAACCACGGCGTGCAGATGATCCCGTTCTTCTTCTTCTACTCGATGTTCGGGTTCCAGCGCTTCGGGGACCTGGCCTGGGCCGGGGGCGACATCCAGGCCCGCGGCTTCCTCATCGGCGGCACCGCCGGGCGCACCACGCTCGAGGGCGAGGGACTGCAGCACTGCGACGGCAACAGCCACGTGTACGCGAGCGCCTACCCCAACTGCATCGCCTACGACCCGACCTACGGCTACGAGGTCGCGGTCATCGTCCGCGAGGGCCTGCGGCGCATGTTCGTGGAGCAGGAGCGCGTCTTCTACTACATCACGTGCATGAACGAGAACTACGAGCATCCCCCGATGCCCGAGGGCGTCGAGGACGGCATCCTGCGGGGCATGTACAAGTTGCAGAGCGTCGGGAAGCACAAGAAGCACGTGCAGCTCCTCGGCTCCGGGACGATCCTTCGCGAGGCCGAGGCGGCCGCGGAAATCCTGGACAAGGACTTCAACGTCGCCTCCGACGTGTGGAGCGTCACGAGCTTCTCCGAGCTGCGCCGCGACGGACTCTACACGCGGCGCAAGAACACCCACCACGCCAATGCCGAGCCGGGGGTTTCCTACGTGGAGCGCTGCCTCGGCGAGACGCAGGGGCCGGTGATCGCGGCGACCGATTACCTCAAGCTCTACGCGGACAAGATCCGCGAGTGGGTGCCGCGCCGCTACGTCACGCTCGGCACGGACGGTTACGGGCGCAGTGACACGCGCAAGGACCTGCGGCGCTTCTTCGAGGTGGACCGCGAGCACATCGTCGTCAACGCGCTCAAGGCGCTGGCCGACGAGGGCGAGCTGTCGTACAAGACCGTGGCCGATGCCATCAAGCGCTACGACATCGATCCCGACGCGCTGCCGCGCGAAGAGGTATAAGGGGGCTTTATGGCGCGTGAACTGAAGGTACCCAGCATCGGCGATTTCGAGGGCGTCGAGGTGATCGACGTCCTGGTCAAGAAGGGTGACCACGTCGAACAGGAAGACTCGCTGATCACGCTGGAATCGGACAAGGCGGCCATGGACGTGCCGGCGTCGTTCGCGGGCACGATCAGCGAGGTGAAGGTCAAGGAAGGCGACAAGGTCTCCGAGGGGGATGTCGTCGCGCTGGCCGAGCCGGACGAGGAAGGCGGCGGCAAGAAGGAAGAAAAGGACGAGCCGCGACCGTCCGAAGACAAGAGCGCCGCGCAGGAGGAAGAGAAGGCGAAGGACGCCGACGACGAACCACCCGCACCTGCAAAAGAGACCCCGCCGGAATCGAAGCCGACGACGCAGCCGGCCTCGCGGCGGGCGGCGGCGCCTCCGCCGACGGTGGATCACGGGGCGTTCGTCAACGCCCACGCGGGTCCGTCCGTTCGCAAGTTCGCGCGCGAGCTCGGCGTCGACCTCTCGCAGGTGCACGGCTCGGCCCGCAAGGGCCGCATCACCCACGAGGACGTCAAGGGTTACGTCAAGAAGGTGATGCGGAGCGGCGGCAGCGGACTGCCCGAGGTGCCGCAGGTCGACTTCAGCCGCTTCGGCGACGTCGAGCGGCGGCCGCTCTCGCGCCTCAAGCGCATTTCCGGGCCGCGCCTGCAGGCGTCCTGGGTCAACGCGCCGCACGTCACCCAGCACGACGAGGCCGACATCACCGCCCTCGAGACCGTGCGCAAGGCCATGAAGCCGGCGGCCGAGGAAAAGGGCGTGAAGCTTACGCCGCTGGCGTTCCTCGTGAAGGCATCGGTCCTGGCCATGCAGGCCTACCCCGACTTCAATGCCTCGCTCGACCCGGCCGGCGACGCGTTGATCGTCAAGCACTACTTCCACATCGGCTTCGCCGTGGACACGGACCAGGGCCTCGTCGTTCCCGTCATCCGCGACGCGGACAAGAAGGACTTGTTCGCCATCGCCGAAGAACTGGCCGGCCTTGGCGAGAAGGCGCGCAACGGCAAGCTCCGGCGCGAGAACATCGAGGGCGGCTGTTTCTCGATCTCGAGCCTCGGGAGCATCGGCGGCACGGCCTTCACGCCCATCGTCAACGCGCCCGAAGTGGCCATCCTCGGCGTGTCGCGCGCGGAGATGAAGCCCAGGTGGAACGGGCACGACTTCGAGCCGCGCAAGATGCTGCCGCTGTCGCTGTCCTACGATCACCGCGTGATCGACGGCGCCCAGGCGGTGCGTTTCACCCGCCACGTCGCGGAAACCCTGGAGACCCTCCGCGGCCTCGTCGGTTGAAGGAGCAACTATGGCGCGTGAACTGAAGGTACCGAGCATCGGCGACTTCGAGGGCGTCGAGGTGATCGACGTGCTCGTGAAGAAGGGCGACCACGTCGAGAAGGAAGACTCGCTGATCACGCTGGAGTCCGACAAGGCGGCGCTGGACGTGCCGGCGTCGTTCGCGGGCACGATCAGCGAGATCAAGGTCAAGGAAGGAGACAAGGTCTCCGAGGGGGACGTGATCGCGCTGGCCGAGCCGGACGAGGAAGGCGGCGCGAAGGAATCCGGCGGCAAGGAGGAAGACCAGCCGCAACCGGCCGAAGACAAGGGCGCCGCGGACAAGCCGGAGACGGAGGAGACGGCGTCCGAATCGCCGCCGGAGCAGCCGGCGCCCGCCACCGAAGAACCGGCGCCCGCCGCCCGCAGTGAAGGACAAGGGTCCGCGGAAAGCGACGAAGCCTTCGAGGCGGCGCGGAGCGAAGCGGACGAGTCCTGCGACGTGCTCGTGCTCGGCGCCGGTCCGGGCGGCTACACGGCCGCCTTCCGCGCCGCGGACCTGGGCCGCGACGTGGTGCTCGTGGAAGCGCGCGAGCGTCTCGGCGGCGTGTGCCTCAACGTCGGCTGCATCCCGTCGAAGGCCCTGCTCCACGCCGCCGAGGTGATCGAGCAGGCGCGGGCGATGAGCGACAACGGCGTCGAGTTCGGCGCGCCGAAGATCAAGCTCGACAAGCTCCGCGGCTTCGAGCAGAAGGCGGTCGAGCGCCTCACCGGCGGGCTCGGCCAGATGGCGAAGCAGCGCAAGGTGCGCGTGATGACGGGCTACGGCCGGTTTGCCTCCGCGCACGTGCTCGAGGTCGGCGAGGGCAAGGACAAGCGCACGGTCGCGTTTCGCAAGGCGATCATCGCCGCCGGCTCGGAGCCGATGCGCCTGCCCGACCAGCCCGGCGACGAGCGCATCATGGATTCCACCGGCGCGCTCGACCTGGCGGACATCCCGAAGAAGTTGCTCGTCGTGGGCGGCGGCATCATCGGACTGGAGATGGCGCAGGTCTACGCCGCGCTCGGTTCGGCCGTCACGGTCGTGGAACTCACCGGCGGTCTCATGCCGGGCACCGACCGCGACCTCGTGCGCGTGCTCGAGAAGCAGGTGAAGAACGTCTTCGACGCGATCCACGTCAAGACGAAGGTCACCGAGCTCAAGCCGCAGAAGAACGGCATCCGCGCGAAGTTCGAGGGCCCCGACGGCGAATGGGGCGGCCTGTTCGACCGCGTGCTCGTTTCGATCGGGCGCCGGCCCAACGGGCGGGCGATCGGGGCCGACGCGGCCGGCGTGTCGGTCAACGACCGGGGCTTCGTCTCCGTCGACAGCCAGATGCGCACCAACGTCGGCCATATCTTCGCGATCGGCGACGTGGCGGGCGCACCGCTGCTCGCGCACAAGGCGAGCCACGAGGGCAAGGTGGCCGCGGAGGCCGCCTGCGGCGAGCGCAGCCATTTCGACGCCCGCGCGATTCCCTCGGTGGCCTACACGCACCCCGAAGTCGCTTTCGCCGGCCTGACGGAGACCGAAGCGAAGGAGCAAGGCATCGCCGTCAACAAGGCCAGCTTCCCGTGGCAGGCCAATGGCCGTGCGCTCACGCTCGGCGTCGAGGCCGGTGCGACCAAGCTGCTCTTCGACGAGAGCAACGGCCGACTGCTCGGCGCCGGCGTCGTCGGGCCCAACGCCGGCGAGCTGATCGCCGAGCTGGCGCTGGCCATCGAGATGGGCTGCGATGCCGAGGACATCGGCCTCACCGTGCATCCCCACCCGACGCTCTCGGAAAGCGTGGGCATGGCCGCGGAGATGGCCTCCGGCACGATCACCGACCTCTACATCCCGAAGAAGCGCCGCTCCTGAAGTATCCGCCGTTCCCGGCCGCCCGCGGCGGCGGCCGGGAACGCGCGTCGTTATAATCCCGCCACGGCCGAAGGTTTCCCGTCATGTCCCCTGCAGTCCCCAAGTCCGATCTCGAGGAACTGGTCCGCGGCACGGCCGACGTCATCAAGCCCGGGGAGCTGGAGGAGCGGCTCGGGGCCGGCCGCAAGCTCGTCATCAAGGCCGGCTTCGACCCCACCGCGCCGGACCTGCACCTCGGCCACACGGTGCTGCTCAACAAGCTGCGCCAGTTCCAGGAGCGCGGCCACGAGATCGTGTTCCTGATCGGCGACTTCACCGGGATGATCGGCGACCCCTCGGGCCGCAACGCCACGCGCCCGCCGCTCACCCGCGAGGAAGTCGACGCCAACGCGAAGACCTACGCCGAGCAGGTCGGGCGGATCCTCGATCTCGGCAAGACCCGCATCGCGATGAACAGCGAGTGGCTGGGCAAGCTCGATGCCACGGACCTGATCAAGCTCGCCGGCCACATGACCGTCGCGCGCATGCTCGAGCGCGACGACTTCGAACGGCGCTACCGCAAGGGCGACCCGATTGCCGTGCACGAATTCCTCTACCCCGTCATGCAGGGCTACGACTCCGTCGCGCTCAAGGCGGACGTCGAGCTCGGCGGCACGGACCAGCGCTTCAACCTGCTCGTCGGCCGCCAGCTCCAGGCCGTGCACGACCAGCCGCCGCAGGTCGTCATGCTGCTGCCGATCCTGGAGGGTCTCGACGGCGTGCAGAAGATGTCGAAGTCGCTCGGCAACGCCATCGGCCTGACCGAGCCGGCGGGCGAGATGTTCGGCAAGATCATGTCGATCTCCGACGAGATGATGTGGCGCTACTTCGAACTGCTCTCGTTCCGTGCGCTCGACGAGATCGACAAGCTCAAGCGCGACGTGGCCGGCGGCGCGAATCCCCGCGACACGAAACTCGATCTCGCCGAGGAACTCACCGCGCGATTCCACGACGCGGCCGCGGCCCGCAAGGCCCGCGAGGAATTCATCGCCCGCTTCGCGAAGGGCAAGGTGCCCGACGAGATGCCGGAGGTGACTCTGCCCGCCCCGCTCCCCATGGCGCCGCTGCTCAAGGCCGCGGGGCTGGTGCCTAGCACGAGCGAGGCCAACCGCATGCTCAAGCAGGGCGCCGTGAAGGTCGACGGCGAACGCGTCGAGGACCGCGAGCGCGTCCTGGCCGCCGGCAAGACCTACGTCGTGCAGGTCGGCAAGCGCCGCTTCGCCCGCGTCACCGTCGCAGGTTAGCCGGCGCTCCCGGCGAACCGCGCGAGCGTCTCGACGACGTCCTCCGCCCTGACCAATCGCATGGCGCCCGGGTCGCGGACGCGGGTGCCCCATGGCACGTCGTCGACGTCCCTGCCGAGGTACTTGCGCACGGCGTCGGGGTAGCGGTCCACGCGCCACTGCTGGCTGAGATACGGGCCGGCGCGATCGGGGTTGGTCGTGGCGTAGAGGCCGATGACCGGGGTGCCGACGGCCGTGGCCATGTGCACCGGGCCCGAATCCGGCGAGATCACGACCCGGGCGCGGGCGATGAGGGCCAGCAGTTCCTTGAGGCTGGTCCGGCCCTGGAGGTTCGTGACGGGCGCCCGGCTGGCGTCGACGATGGCCCGTGCCGCCCCGGCTTCCGCCTCGCTCGGGCCGCCGGTCACGATCACCTGCCAGCCGAGTTGATCGTGCGCGTACTTGGCGACGGGGCCGTAGCGCTCGTACGGCCAGTTGCGCCAGTTGCGGAAGCGGGCGTTGGCGCAGGGGCTCAGGATGACCGCCGGCCGGTCGTCGGGAATGATTTCCCGCGCGCGTGCCGCGGCCTCCTCCGGTACTGGAATGCCCCACTCCAGGCGGCGATCCTCGATCCCCAACGCTCGCGCGAAGCCGAAGAAGCTGTCCATGACGTGCTCGCGGGGCGCGTGCGGGATTTGATGGGTCGTGAACAGCCACTGGCAGTCGTGGGCGCGCTCGCGGTCGAAGCCCAGGCGCAGCGGCGCGCGGATGCTCCGGCTGGCGACGCTCGCCCGCAGCGCCATCTGCATGTGCAGCAGCAGGTCGAAGCGCCGCCCTTTCAGCCGGCGGTGCAATTGACGGTAAGCTTTGAGGCCGGCCGCCTTGTCGAAGGGGATGAACTCGATGCCCGGTACGTCGCCGATCAGCGACATTTCCAGCTTGCCCGTGATCCAGGTAAACGCGGTCTCGGGCCACGCGCGGCGGAGCGTATTGACCACCGGCAGGGTGTGGCAGACGTCGCCCACCGCCGACAGGCGCAGGACGCAGACGTGTTCGGGCGGCTGATCGAAGCGCAGGACGGCCATGCGGCTTGAGCGGATTCCGATAACGGGCGGCTTCATCCTAGCCGACGCCGCGCTCGAGCCCCGGCCGGACTGGTTCGATCCGTCCTGGTGGCGCGAGCGCGGTGCGGGCGAACCGCTCGGCCGTGGCCGCGGTGTCGCGGTAAGCGCCGGGCCGGGGGGCGAATGGGTCCTGCGTCACTATCACCGCGGCGGATTGCCGGGCCGCATCGTCGCCGACTGCTACGCCTGGACCGGCGAAACGCGTACCCGTCCCGTGCGAGAAGCGCGCACGCTCATCCGCCTGGCGGAGGCCGGAGCGCCGGTGCCCCGTCCCGTGGCGGCACGGGTCCTGCGCCGCGGCGCGCTCTACCGGGGCGACATCATGACCGAACGCGTTCCCGAGGCCCGCACCCTGGCCACCGCCGCGCCGCGGCTGGCGCCGGAGGCGTGGCGATCGGTCGGCCGCGCGCTGCGCCGTTTTCACGACGCCGGTGGCTGGCACGCGGACCTGAACGCCGGGAACATTCTCCTGTCCCCGGCGGGCGTCTACGTCATCGACCTCGACCGGGGACGCACGGTCCCGCCGGGCTCCCGCTCGCAGCGCGCGAACCTCCGCCGTCTCGCACGGTCGCTGCGCAAGCTGGGCGTCCTGCCCGCCGCCGCCGACGGCTGGCGGGCGTTGTGCTCGGGCTACGCCGCGCCCTAGTCGCTCTTTTTCCCGTTCCCGGCGCGGGGCCCGATGTGCTTGTCGAGGAAGGCCAGGATGGTCGTCCAGGCCTTGCGCTGGTGGGCCGGCTTGTAGAAGCCGTGCCCCTCGTTCTTCTCGAACAGCGTCTCCAGCGGCGTGCCGTGCTCGTGAATGGCGTGGACCATTTCGTGGAAGCCCTTCACCGGCGTGCGCTGGTCGCGGCCGCCGTGCAGAAGCAGGACGGGCGCCTTGAGCGTGCCGACGTTGTATACGGGCGAGAATGCCTTGAGTTGCTTCGTGTTGTTGCCGAGCACCGTGCGCAGGTAGAGGCGGCCTGACGCCGAGCGGTCGGTATCGCTCGCGCGCGATTCCTGCACCGTCAGATCGTAGGCGCCGTCGTAGCCCACGGCGCACTGGAACATGTCCGGAAAACGTTCCGCGCTCATCAGCGAGGCGTATCCGCCGTAGCTGGCGCCGAGGATGCAGATGCGGTGCGGGTTCGCGATCCCCTGTTTGACGGCCCACTTGACGGCGTCTGCCAGGTCGTCCTGCATCGTGCTGCCCCAGTGGCGGAAACCGGCTTCCTCGAACTTGAATCCGTACCCGCCGGAGCCGCGGTAATTCGGTGCCAGCACTGCATAGCCGTGGTTCGCCAGGATCTGCGTCGCCTGCAGATCGAAATCCGTGGCGTCGAAGCCCCAGTCGTAGCGAATGCCGTGGGGGCCGCCGTGCACGTACACGACAAGGGGCAGGTTCTTTGCCTTCTTGCCGCGCGGCACCGTGAGATAGCCGTGGATCGTCAGGCCGTCACGCGCCTTGTACGTGATCGGGCGCATCGGGGACAGGTCCTTCGCCTTGATCCAGGGGGTCGACGACAGCAATGGCGAAAGGGACGGTTTCGGTTTGCTCGTGTACAGGAAGTACCGCGCCGGCGTCGTGTCGCCCCAGACCTTGACGACCGCTTCGGAGCCGTCTTTCGTGTGGCTGGTGATGACCACCTGCTTGCCGGGGAGCGCCTGCTGCAGGCCGGCGAGCAACTGGATGCGCGGCGACTTGACGTCGATGGCGCGCGTTTCCACCTTGCCCGGCATGGTGCGCAGCCCGACGAGCGACCGGTGGTTCAGGGAGGTGATGAAGGGGCTGACGACCGGAAAGTCGCCGATGCCCACGTCGACCTTCTTGCTCACGAACACCGGCTTCGATTTCCAGGTCTTCACGTTGATCCGGTACAGGCCCATGGTTTCGGCGGCGTCGTGACTCCACGTTTCGTAGTAGACGCTCTGGTTGTGGGGGCCGAACATGATCGGGCCGCCCGTCGCGAGCGCGGCCGCCGCCTTCGGGAGGTTGTTGACGAGGCCGGGCTTTTCCTTCCAGTCGAGTTGGCCCGCGGGCCGGTAATAGACCTCGGGCTTGCCGGACTTCGTGTTCACGCCCCAGGCGACGCGCACATGGCCGGCGTGATCGGCGAGCAGCCCACCGCCCGCGACCGGGCTCTGCGCGACCTTCACCGTGCTGCCCGTGTATACGTCCAGCCGGTAGACCCACGGGTGGTTGGAGCGCCCGCTGAGCATCGACACGAGGATGTCGCGCGAATGGCTTCGCAGCAGGGAGACGATGCCGCCGAACCAGCCGTTGTTATTCGGCAGCAACTTCTTCTGGCGTGTCCCGTCGGCGTTGACGGCGAACAGCTTGCCGTCGAGGTTGGGACGGTTGAAGCCGCCCCGCTTGCGTGCCGTCCATGCAATCAGCCGGTTATTGTTGACCCACCGGATGCCGGCGAATTGTTCGTATTCGCGCAGGCCGAGGTGAGCCTTGACCTTGGGATGCCCGGCCACCACCTGTTTCGTGTCGAAGACGACCAGTTGGTACTTGTCCGAATGCTTCGGAGAGGAAATGACGGCCAGGTGCTTGCCGTCGGGGGAGATCACGACGTTGCGTGCTTCCGGGAACCGCACCCACTGTTTGACCGGCAGCGTGGCGCCGGCGGCCATCATGGGAAGTGACAACAGGGCCAGCGCGCTGGCACACAGGCAAAAACGCCGCATTTTTTTCCTCTTGGTGATCCGGGAATCGCGCCCAAATCTACCCGGACGTCCGGCCGCGAGCAAGTCGGGCCCGCGTCGGGAGTCGTCGCAAAGGGTGTCGGCGGGGACGGGTCGCTAGCCCTGTTTCAGGACGTAGAGCGCGTTGCGGCGCGCGGCGATGAGGGTGCCGGGCGGTGCGAAACGGTCGACGTAGCGTTCGACGCCGCGGGCAATGGCCGCGGCGAGCTTGCTGCGAAAGCCTCGCGATCCCAGCTGGTGTTCCTCGTGGCGATTCGAGATGAACGCCGTCTCCACCAGGATCGAGGGGATGTCGGGAGACTTGAGCACCACGAACGCGGCGCGTTCCACCGTGTCGCTGTGCAGCGGCACCACCGAATTGACCTTGCCCATCACTCGGCGTGCGAGCAGCATGCTCTGCGCGATGGTGCCGCTCTGGGAAAGCTTGAGGATGGTCGAGCGCACGACCGGCTGCTCGTCGGCCAGGTTCACGCCGGCGACGCGGTCGGCGGAGTTTTCGCTCGCCGCCAGGATGCGGGCGGCGACGCTCGAGGCGCCGTGCTGGGACAGCACGTATACGGTCGAGCCCTTGGGATAATGATACGGGGACGAGTCCGCGTGGATGGAGATGAACAGGTCCGCGTGGTGGCGGTGCGCGATCCTGCGGCGCCCGGCCAGCGTGACGAAGTGATCGCCGGCGCGCGTCAGGATCGGCCGGATGCCCTTCACCTTGGCCAGCCGGCGGCGGAGGTCCCGGGCGATGGCCAGCGTCACGGTCTTCTCCTTCAGCCCGTCCGGCCCCACCGCGCCGGAGTCGTGCCCGCCGTGCCCGGGATCGATGGCGACGACGACGTCGCGCAGCTGCTGCGCATGCACCGTCGACGCGGCGGCGACCGGGGCCGCGCCGGCATGCCCGGCGGTTCCCGCGGCGTCGGTGCGGGCGGTCAGCTGCAGCACGAGCTGCGCGTGGTCGCCGCCGTCGCGGTGGAGAAAGCTGCGCGGCACCGCGTCGCGTGCGAGATCGAAGACGAGCCGTTCGCCCCGGCCGTGGAAGCGCGGGGCCCAGCGGATCTCGCGGATCAAGGGATCGCTCCCGGCCGACGGATGGGCGTCGTCGGCGAGTTTCGCATTGTGCAGGTCCAGCACGACGCGGGCCGGATCGGAGAGCGTGAACACCCGGTAGCGCAGATTGGCGGGAACGGCGAATTCCACGCGCGTCGCATCGCCGTGGCGCTGGAGCTGAAAGCCGTCGACCGTCGCCGCATGCACGGGTGCGGCGAGCAGCGCCAGCACCAGTGCCGGCAGCAGCACCGCGGCCAGCCCTCCCGGCCCGCGGCGCAACGATGGATTCCCCATGGAGCGGACTCCGTCCCTCGTGCCCCAAGCATGGCTTAACCGGCGCGAAAAAGCAACCGGAAATTGCCCATATTTTATGCTTCTAGCGCGGAAAGCTCACGTCAGTAAGAGAAAGGCACCGCAATGCGCGGGAACCCGACGCGTTACGGGGCGGCCACCTCAGGGGCGCCGGAACCGCTTGAAGCGGTCGTGGGTCCAGAGGTATTGCTCCGGGACCCGGCGGATGCCCGTCTCCAGGGCGGCGTTTACGCGGGCCGCGTCCGCGGCGTCGTCGCCCGACGGGAAGTCTTCCAGCGGCGGGTGGATCTCCAGCCGGTACCCGGCGCCCCGCGGCAGCCGCTCCACGAAAAACGGCAGCACGGGCGCGCCCGACATCGACGCCAGCCGCGCGGTGGCGGTGTTCGTGGGCGCCGGAACCCCGAAGAACGGCACCTGCACGCTGCGCGCCCCGAGATAGCCCTGGTCGGGGGCGTACCAGACGGCGGAGCCGGCCCGCAGGGCGCGCAACAGGCCCCGCGTGTCGCCGCGCCGGATCACGCCCGCGCTGCGCGCCGTCCGGCGCGTGCGCATGAAATGGCCGATGAGCGGGTTTTCGTGGGGACGGTAGACGGCCTTGACCGGGTGGAACAATCCGAGCAGCCGGCCGCCCAGTTCCAGCGTCGTGAAGTGCGCCGTCAGCAGCAGCACGCCCCGGCCCGTTCGGGCCGCCGCCTCCAGGTGCTCGAGCCCCTCCACCCGTACGCGCGCCCGGAGCCGGCGGGTCGGCATCCACCAGCAGGCGGCGACCTCCATCACGCCGATGCCGAGCGACTCGAAGTGCCGCCGCACCAGCCGCCCGCGCTCGTGTTCGTCCAACTCCGGCAGACACAACGCGACGTTGGATTCGGCGATGCGCCGCCGGCGCCGGGCCACCCGCCGCGCGGCGCGTCCGAGTAGCCGCCCGAACGCGAGCTGCATCCGCCAGGGCAGATGCGCCGCGAGGAAAAAGAAAGCGATCATGCCCCATGCAGGCCAGTACCGGGGGGCAAACAGTGCGCGCTCAGGCATGCGGCAATTCTAGCCCGCCGCGTTCCCCGGCGGGCCGTGGCGCCTCCGCTGCGCTGTCATCGCCCCCGGGCCGTGCCGGCCGGCCCTGTGCTACGATCCAGCGCCTTTCCTGCCCTAGGCCTGTTCGGCCGGTTGCTTGATGCGCATCGTTTCCGGCAATGCCGCCAGCGGGGAACGCGAATGACCCATCTGACCGTACCCGACTTTTCCCGGTGCCGCGTGTGCGTCGTGGGGGACGTGATGCTGGACCGCTACTGGTCCGGTGCCACCGAGCGCGTCTCGCCCGAGGCGCCCGTGCCCGTGGTGCACGTGGGCGACGCCGAGGAACGTCCCGGCGGGGCCGCGAACGTCGCCGTCAACCTGGCGTCGCTGGGCGCCGGTACCTCGTTGCTGGGGCTGGTCGGCCGGGACGCCGAGGCGGAGCGGTTGTCCGCCCTGCTGGAGCGATTCGGCATCGGCGATTCCCTGGTGCGCCGCGACGAAGCGCCCACGGTCACCAAGCTGCGCGTGCTCTCGCGCCACCAGCAGCTCATCCGGCTGGATTTCGAGGACGGGTTCGGTCCCGATGCAGCGCATGCGATGGCGGGCCGGTTCGAGGAGATGATCGGCGCGCACGACGTCGCGATCGCTTCCGACTACGCCAAGGGGGCGCTCGTGGAAATGCCGCGGATCATCGCGGCCGCGCGCCGCGCCGGCGTGCCGCTGCTCGTGGATCCCAAGGGCCGGGACTTCACGCGCTACCGCGGCGCGTGGGCGCTGACGCCCAACCGGGCGGAGTTCGAGGCCGTGGTCGGGCGCTGCACCGATCCGGCGGACCTGGCGGAGCGGGCCGAGAAACTGCGCGCCGAGCTGGAACTGGAAGCGTTGCTGGTCACGCGCAGCGAGGAAGGCATGACGCTCGTGCAGGCCGGCCGGCCCCCGGTCCACCTGCCCGCGCAGGCCCGCGAAGTGGCTGACGTGACCGGTGCCGGCGACACCGTGATCGCGGCGTTCGCGGCCGGTCTCGCCGGTGGGCTGGAAGCGGCCGCGGCGGCCGGACTGGCGAACCTCGCCGCCGGCATCGTGGTCGGCCGTGTCGGCGCGGCCAGTGTCACCCCCGTCGAATTGAAGATCGCGGCGCACGCCCAGGGCCGCGGCCCGGTCGACGAAGCGGCCCTGGTCGCCCTCGTCGAGGATGCGCGCCGGCGCGGCGAGCGGGTCGTCATGACCAACGGCTGCTTCGACATCCTGCACGCCGGCCACGTGCGCTATCTCTCCGAGGCGGCCGCACTCGGCGACCGCCTGGTCGTCGCGGTGAACGACGACGCGTCGGTGCGCCGGCTCAAGGGCGCCGAGCGTCCGGTCGTCGCGCTCGAGGACCGCATGGCGATGCTCGCGGCGCTGGCCGACGTCGACTGGGTCGTGCCGTTCGCCGAGGACACGCCCGCCCGGCTGATCGAGGCCGTCGGGCCGGACGTGCTGGTCAAGGGCGGGGACTACCGCCCCGAAGACGTCGCCGGTGCGGGGGCGGTCCGCGCCCGCGGCGGCGAGGTACGCATCCTGCCGCTGCTCGAAGGCCGTTCCACCTCGGCGCTGATCGAGCGCATCCGCGAGCGGTGAACGCCCCCCGCGCCTGCTACACCGGCGCGTTACGCCTCGCGACCCCGCTCGCCCTGCTGCATCTGGCCCGCCGCACCCGGCGCCAGACCGGGGCGCGTGACGATTGGCGGGCGCGGCTGGGCCGGGGCGAACCCGATTCCCGCCATCCGCTGTGGCTCCACGCCGCGTCTGCCGGCGAGATGCAGTCCCTCGCGCCGCTCGCCGATGCGCTCGCGCCGGACCATCCGCTCCGCCTGAGCGCGTTCACCGCGACCGGGCGGGCGACCGCCCGGCGCTTCATGCCGGGAACGCCCTGTGACCTCGCGCCGCTCGACCTGCCGGGGGCGTGGCGCCGCTACCTGGACCGCGTGGCGCCGCGCGCCGCCGTGCTGGTCGAAACCGAACTCTGGCCCAACCTGATGGCCGCCGCCGCGGCGCGCCGACTGCCCGTGGTCCTGGCCAGCGCCCGCCTCGGTCCGGGCACGGCGCGCCGGCTCGCCCGGTTCCCGGGTGCCGTCGGCGAGATGCTCGGGTCGCTCACGCGCGTGCTGGCCCAGACAGAGGCGGACCTGGAGCGCTTCGTCGCCCTCGGGCTGCCGCCCGGCCGCGGCCGTGTCACGGGCAGCCTCAAGGACGCCCTGGCCGTTCCGCACGACGTGATCGAGGGCGGCCGCGCGCTGCGAGCGGGCCCGCTCGCCGGCCGTCGCGCCTGGGTCGCCGGGTCGCTCCGCGAGGGCGAGGAGGCGCCCGTCGCGGAGGCGGTCGCCGCGGTGCGCGAGGCCGTACCGGATGCCGTCGCCGTGGTGGTGCCGCGCCACCCGGAGACGTCGGCGGCGTTCCGCGCCGCGCTCGCCGCGCGCGGGGTGCCCGTGGTCGCGGCGGCGGATCTGCTGGATACGACCGCGCCGGTGGCGCGTGGGAGTGCGGTGGTAGTCGACCGCGTGGGCGTGCTGTTCCGCCTCTACGCGGCCGCGGACGCGGCCTTCGTGGGCGGCTCGCTCGCGCCGGTCGGCGGCCACAATGTCCTCGAGCCCGCTCTGCTGGGCCTGCCCGTGGTGGTCGGGCCGAACCTGGACAACATAGGCGAAAGCGCCGGACGCCTCCGGGCCGCCGGGGGGCTGAGCGTCGTCTCCGGCGGCGGCGCGCTGGGCGCCGCGATCACCGCGTTCCTGGGCGACGAGGCCGCACGCGCGAAGGCCGGGGACGCCGCGCGCCGCGCGGCGTCGAATCCCCGCGTGCTCGAGGCGACGCTGACGGGGGTGCGCGAAGCCCTGGCGTCCGCCCCCTGAGCCCGGCCCCCGGCCGGGTCAGTCCGCCGTGAGCGGGGCCGGCGCGCTCATCGGCGCCGCGGCCGAGGCAGCCGGCATGGCCGTCGCCGACGGCGCGGCGCTCCGCGGCACCAGCCAGGCATTGAGCCGCTTGATATCGTCCGGCGAAAGCGTTCCCGCCGCCTGCTCGAGCTGCAGCACCGAGACCAGGTAGCCGTAGCGGGCGTTGTAGTAGGACTTCTGGGCCGAGAGCAGGTCCTTGCGGGACGTCAGGACGTCGAGCACCGTCTGCGTGCCGACCTTGAGGCCGGCCTGGGTGGCCTGCAGCGAGACCTTGGAGGATGCGACGCTCTGGCGGGTGGCCTGGACCTGCGCGATGCCCGAGAGCACGGCGAGGTAGGCGTTGCGCACGTTCTGCTCGACGCTGCGCCGCTGGGAGATCTCCTGCGCCATGGCGGCGTCGGCCTGGTACTGGGACTGCTTCACGCTCGAGCGCGTGGCGCCGCCGTTGAAGATGTTCCAGGACAGCTGCAGGCCGATCTGGTTGTCGGTGCTGTGGCTGTCGGCCGGGCTGCGCGTGCTCCCGCCGCCGGGAACGTAGTAGGAGGAGTTGCCGCCGGTGGCCTGGTGGGTGTGCTGAAGCACCAGGTTGACGCTCGGCATGTAGCCGCCCTCCTGCTGCGTCACCTGGTTCTGGGCGGCCTTCTGGCTCATCTGCGCGGCCATGAGGTTCGGGTTCTGGTCCAGGCCGCGCTTCACCCAGGCCTTGGCGCTGTGCGGATCGGGCGGGTTCAGCGGCAGTTTGCTCTTCGGCGCCTCGAGGTCCTTGATGTAACGGCCCGTGATCGCGCGCAGTGCCTCCTCGGCCTGCGCGAGCGACTGGCGGTCCGCGATCACCTGCGCCCTGGCCTGCTCGTAGGCGGCCTCGGACTGTTTCACGCCGGTGATGGCGGCGAGCCCCACCTTGTACTGCTGCTGTGACTGCTCGTACTGCTTCGACAGCGCCTGCTGGTTCGCGGTGTCGGCGTCGAGCACGTCACGCGCGTTGAGCACGTTGAAGTACGCCTGGGCGACCGAGACGATCAGGTTCTGCGTCGTCGCCTCGTAGGTCGCCTGCGCCTGCGCGACCGAGTAGTCCGCCCCCTGCAGGGCGGTGATGCGCTGCCAGTTGAACAGCGTCTGGGTGAGCTGCGCGCCCCACTGGTTCTCGGTCGTGTTCGAGGAACTGTTCACCGGGACGACCTGCGACCCGAAGAAGTTCAGCCGGTCGGAGGCGTTGTTGTCCCAGGTGCGGCTGGCGTTCAGGTCGATCGAGGGCATCAGCTGGGCCCACGCCTGCGGCTTGGCCTCCATCGACGCATTGCGGTTCGCGGCGGCCTGCTTGAAGGCGGGATCGTTGGCCTTGGCCAGCTGCCACACCTGCCACAGGTCGGTGGCGTGGGCGAGCGGGGCGAGCGCGGCCAGTAGGCCGGCGGAGATCAGCATGCGGCGCAGCATTCGGACGACTCCGTAGGTGTTTTACAGAACTATAACAGCAAATACGGGCGGCCGCCAAGGCCTGCCCCGGCGGATCACAGCTCGAAGCGACGGACGGGTCTGGCCCCCTCCAGCGGCGGAATGACGGTCTCGAACAGGCCCTCGTGGCCCCATTCGTCCTCGTCGACGCGCGTCACCAGCTCGGTCAGCATCACCGGCTCGGAACCGATCACCCACAGGAGGCGCCCGCCCACGGCCAGGCGCCGCGGGAAGGACCGGTCGCGTTCCGGCAGCGACCCCGTGACCAGGATCGCGTCGTATTGCGGGCCTTCCGCGGCGAGCGTGTGCAGGTCTTCTTCGGCCACCTCGACCCGGTCGACGCCTTCCGCGGCGAGCGTGTGGCGGGCCCCCTGCGCGAGATCGGCGTGGATCTCCGCGCTGTGCACGTCGGCGCCCAGCGCCGCGAGGCACGCCGAGAGGTAGCCCGTGCCGGTACCGACTTCCAGCACCCGCTGCCCTTCCCGGATCCGCAGTTCCTGGAGCAGGCGCCCCTGCATGCTGGGGCGCAGCATCACCTGGCCGTGTCCGATCGGAATCTCGGAGTCGGCGTACGCGAGGTTGCGATAGCGCTCGGGCACGAAGCGGTCGCGCGGCAGCCTCTCCATGACCTCGCACACCGCCGGGTCGAGCACCTCCCAGCCGCGGACCTGCTGGTCCACCATCTGGAGACGGGCGTATTCCAGGTTCACATCCAGCATGATTCTTGACGTTCCCGCTTCGATCCAGCGCGTATTATCCCAGATCGCCCCGGTCGCCGACGAGCGCCTGCAGGCGGCGCAGGTAAGCCGCGTCGTCGGGCGGGCGCGCCTCCCGCTGTGCCTCCCACAAGGTCTCCGCCAGGCAGTCGAGCATGGCGTGTTCCGCCTCGTGTTCGTTGTGCCGTGCCGCGAGCCGCTGGTAGACGCCCGAGATCCCGGGCGGCCGGTCGATCGCCACCTGTTCGCGCACGGCGATGTGCAGACCCATGTGCAGGAACGGGTTCGTCCGGCCGGCCTCGGGCGGGAATTCCGCGTCCAGGCCGGCATCCCCGCCTTCCAGGAAGCGGTGGTATTCGGGATGCTCCGCGATCACGCCGGCGATGCGGTGCTCGAGTGCGGACAGGTCGCCGCCCCGTTGCGCCTTGGCCCAGGCGTCGGCGTACATGCGGCGGATTTCGTTGCGGTCGGCGGAGAACATCACTCGGGCGACGGCGGCAGGTCGTCCATTGTAGGTGCCTTGCGGGTCAGGACGCGGGTGCCTCGAGCCGCTTGTTCGGGTATTCGCACAGGTCGGCAATCGCGCAACGCCAGCATTCCGGGCGCCGGGCCTTGCACACGTAGCGCCCGTGCAGGATCAGCCAATGGTGCGCGTCGCGCCGGAATTCGGCGGGCGTGGTGCGTGTCAGCCGGTCCTCCACCTCGCGCGGTGTTTTGCCCGGCGCGAGCCGGGTGCGGTTGGCCACGCGGAAGATGTGCGTGTCGACGGCGATGACGGCGTCGCCGAAGGCCGTGTTGAGCACGACGTTCGCGGTCTTGCGCCCCACGCCGGGCAGCGCTTCCAGCGCGGTGCGCTCCCGCGGCACGTTGCCGCCGTGTTCCTCGACCAGGGCCTGTGCCGTGGCGACGATGTTCTTCGCCTTGTTATTGTACAGCCCGATGGTGCGGATCCAGGGCTTGAGCCCCTCTACGCCGAGCGCCGCGATCTGCTGCGGCGTATTCGCCTTGCGGAAGAGCTTGGCCGTGGCGGCGTTGACGCTCCGGTCGGTCGCCTGTGCCGAGAGGATCACGGCGACGAGGAGTTCGAAGGGCGAGTGGTAGACGAGTTCGGAACGCGGTTTCGGGTTGGCCTTCGCGAGACGCGCGAAGATCTCGCGCCGCTTCGCCGCGTTCACCGTGCCGTCGCCCGCCGTTCGCGCACCCGCGCGACGGCCTCGGCGATCTCCCGGCGCCGCGTGTCGACGTCGTCGCCGTCGGCCGTGTCGAGCTGGCGGCGACGGCGGCGCTGCGAATCGGCCAGACGGCGCTCGTGACGCGCGTAGCGTTCGCGCAGTTCCGCGGCCCGCTCGCGTAGCCGTTGCCGGGCGGCGTCCAACCGCGCGGGCGGCGGGTCCAGGCGGCGGCGCGCGGCGCTTGCGTCCTCGCGCGGCTCCAGCGTGATGCAGTCCACGGGACAGGGCTCGAGGCACAGCCCGCAGCCCGTGCACGCCGCGTCGATCACGTCGTGCAGGCGTTTCGGCGCGCCGGCGATGGCGTCCACCGGGCAGGCCGGCAGGCACTTCGTGCAGCCGATGCAGGTGGCCGCGTCGATTCGGGCGACCGGTTCGGGCTCGATGCCGCCGACCTCCGGGTCGAGCGGCAGCGGCCGGCGGCCGAGCAGCCGCGCGAGGTCCCCGACGACGATGGAGCCGCCCGGCGGGCAACGGTTGATGTCCGACTCGCCGGCCGCGATCGCCTCGGCATAGGGCCGGCAGCCGCCGTAGCCGCAGCGCCCGCACTGGTGTTGCGGCAGGCGTGCGTCGATGTCCTCGACGCTCGCGTTCACTTCACCTTCATGCCCGGTTCGGCGCCCGAATCGGGGGACACCACGAAGACGTCCTTGCCGCCCGGACCGGCCGCGAGCACCATGCCCTCGGACAGGCCGAAGCGCATCTTGCGCGGCTTGAGGTTCGCGACCACGACGACGAGCTTGCCCTCCAGGGTCTCCGGTTCGTAGGCGGCCTTGATGCCCGCGAACACCTGGCGCGTCTCGCCGCCGAGGTCCACTTCCAGGCGCAGCAGCTTGTCCGCGCCGTCCACGTGCTCGGCCTTCGCGACGCGCGCGACGCGCAGGTCGACCTTCGCGAAGTCGTCGATCGTGATCTCGTTGCCCGTGTCTTCCATCTTCGCTTCCCTTTTCGCTTGCTTCGGCGCGAGCGACTCGCGCGAGGCGTCCAGCATGGCGTCCACGCGCTTCGGGTCGACGCGCGTGGCGAGGTGTTCGTAACCGTTGATTCGGTGCCCGTCCGGCAGCGGCTGTTGCAGATCGTCCCAGGCGAGTGGCTTCACCCCGAGGAAGCGTTCCGCCTTCTCCGCGAGCGCCGGCAGGATCGGCTTGAGGTAGATCGTGAGCACGCGGAACGCGTCCAGCGCCACGCTGCATACTTCCTGCAGCGCCTCGTTCTCGCCCTGCTTGCCCAGGTCCCAGGGCCGGCGTTCGGCGATGTACTCGTTGGCCGCGTCGGCGAGGCGCATGATCTCGCGCACCGCGGCGCCGAACTCGCGCGCCTCGTAGGCGGCGGCCACGGCTTCCGGCAGTTCCGCGAGCGTCTCGCGCAAGTGCGCGGCCGGAGCCGAGCCGTCGTCGCCGGCTTTCGCGAGACCGCCCATCGTCCCGCCGCAGTACTTGTTCAGCAGCCGCGCCGTGCGGCTCGCGATGTTGACGTACTTGCCGACCAGGTCCGAGTTGACGCGGGTGACGAAGTCCCCGAGGTTGAGGTCGATGTCCTCGACACCGGCCCCGAGCTTCGCCGCGAAGTAGTAGCGCAGGTACTCGGGGTCGAGGTGCTCCAGCCACGTGCGCGCCATGATGAAGGTGCCGCGCGACTTCGACATCTTGGTGCCGTTCACGGTCAGGAAGCCGTGCGCGTAGACCCCGTCCGGCGTGCGCCGCCCGGACCCCATCAGCATCGCCGGCCAGAACAGCGTGTGGAAGTACGCGATGTCCTTGCCGATGAAGTGGTACAGCTCCGTCCCTTCCTGCTTGGCCGCGTCCGCGTTCCAGAAGGCGTCGAAGTCCACCCCGGGGTGGCTCGCGCAATAGTGGCGGAAGCTGGCCATGTAGCCGATCGGCGCGTCCAGCCACACGTAGAAGTACTTGCCGGGCGCGCCGGGGATGCCGAAGCCGAAGTACGGTTCGTCGCGCGAGATGTCCCAGTCCTTGAGACCGGCCTCGAACCATTCCTCGAGCTTGTTGGCGATCGCCGGCTGCAGGTGACCGCCGCGCGTCCACTCGTGGAGCGGCTTCTCGAAGTCGCCCAGCCGGAAGAAGTAGTGCTCGCTGTCGCGTTCCACCGGGCGCGTTCCCGACACGACCGACACGGCGTCCTTCAGGTCGGCGGGGGAATACGTCGCACCGCAGTTCTCGCAGGAGTCGCCGTACTGGTCCGCGGTACCGCAGTTCGGGCACGTGCCCTTGATGAAACGGTCCGGCAGGAACATGCCCGCCTTCTCGTCGTAGGCCTGGCGGATCGTGCGGCGCGCGATGTGGCCGCCCGCGTCCAGCGCCGCGTACACGGCCTCGGCGAGTTCACGGTTCTCCGGCGAGTCGGTCGTGTAGTAACTGTCGAAGCCGATGTGGAAGCCCGCGAGGTCGCGCTCGTGCTCCGCCTGCATGCGACGGACGAGCGCCTCGGGTTCGACGCCCTCTTCCCGCGCCCGGAGCATGACCGGCGTGCCGTGGGCGTCGTCGCCGCCGACGTAATGGCACTCGTGCCCGCGCAGGCGCTGGAAGCGCACCCAGACGTCGGTCTGGATCGCCTCGATCAGGTGGCCGAGGTGCAGCGGCCCGTTGGCGTAGAACAGGGCGCCGGTGACGAGGATGCGGCGGCGGGGCATGGGGGCGGGGTCGGCGAAAACCGCAATTTTGCCATACGCCCCATTCCGGCTGCCCCCAAAGCCTTGAAATCCGGCGGGAAACTCCCATCCATGGAACTGTCGCGGCCGAGGCCGCGGGCGATGCAATCCATTTCGAGGAGGTGATGGCAATGTTCGAGGATCTGTGGCGTTTCGAGACGCCGTTCTTCGGGGATTCCGCCTGGGCGAGGGGCGTGCTCGACGAGCTGATGAGCCCCGCCTCCGGCATCTCCGACCTGCGTTCCAGTCCGCGCGGTACGTTCCCGGCGGTCAACCTGGGCGAGACCGAGGACGCCGTCTTCGTCTACGCCTTCCTGCCGGGGGTGGACGCGAAGTCGCTCGACGTCAGCGTCGAGGGCAGCCTGCTCACCCTGAGCGGGCGGCGCGAACGGCCCGAGGTGCCGGAGGGCGCCGCCTGGTACCGGAACGAGCGCTTTACCGGCGACTTCAGCCGGAGTTTCTCGCTCCCGGAGACGGTGGACCCCGACCACGTCGAGGCCACGTTGAAGAACGGCGTGCTCACGGTGCGCATGAACAAGCGCGCCGAGATGCAGCCCCGGCGTCTGGAAGTGAAGACCGCGTGAGGAGGTGACGACCATGGCCGACATCGCGAACATCGGAGCGCGCTCCCCCGCGGAGCGCCGGGAGGCGGCGACGGCCCGCAAGGTCCTGCCCGCCGTGGACATCTGGGAAGACGAGGAAGGCGTGACGCTGGTGGCCGACATGCCCGGCGTGCGCAATGGCGACCTCTCCGTGGAGGTCGCGGACCACACGCTGATGCTCGCCGGGCACATCGACATCGATCTGCCCGACAGCCTCGCGGCGCGGTTCGCGGAGCTGCGCGGATCGAACTACGAGCGCCAGCTCGTGCTGGGCGAGGGCATCGATACGGAGAAGATCGAGGCGAAGGCCCGGGACGGCGTCGTGACGGTGCGCCTGCCCAAGACCTCGGCCACGCGCCGGCGCCGGATCGACGTCCGCACGCACTGAGGCACTTGCCGTGGACGGCAGGAGGGGCGCCGCGAGGCGGCGCCCCTTTTTCTTTGCCGGCACGCCGGCGGGCGGCATGCCCGCGCCGTGTCTGGCACTATTGGACCGGCATGGGAACGGAGGGAGCCTGACATGATTCGCAAGACTGCCGCCCTGTCGGCCCTGATCCTGCTGGGAGCCTCGTCCGCGTCGGCATGGACCGTCACGCCGGCACCGCGTTCGAGCGCTGCGGCACAGCTCCGGCGCGGACCGGCGACCGTCGCGAGCGCCGGCCGCGGCACCCTGCCGGGCGTCCTGCGTTTCGCCCCGCAGGAGGTCGGCGGCCAGATGCCGGTCTATCCGGCGACGGTGGCGGCGCTGTATCCCGCGTCGCTGTCCGGGAAGCGCGACGGCCATCTCGTGGTCGTCAAGCTCGCGAGCGGCCGCTTGATCGGCGTCGTCCAGCCCGACTCGACCCGGTTCACGCTGCACGCCGGCGAGCGGGTGATCTACGTGGAATCGGCCCATGGGGCCTGGCATCGGGTGCTGCCCTATTCCGGCCCCGGCGCGAAGCGGTGATGGCGGCCCGGCAGCACACCCTGGAGATCCGCACCGACGGGCGCGGCACCCGCGACATCACCGGCGACGTCGCGGCGGTCGTCCGCGACTCGCGTATCGGCACGGGCCTGTGCCACGTCTTCGCGCGGCACACGAGCGCCGGGATCGTGATCACCGAGAACGCCGACCCGACGGTGCGCGAGGACCACGAGCGGCTGCTCTCGCACCTGGTGCCGGACGGCTGGCCGGAGTTCCGCCACGACGCGGAGGGCGCCGACGACATGCCCGCCCACGCCCGCACGCTGCTGGCCGGCGAGGGGGTGGTGATACCGGTCGCGGACGGGCGCCTCGGCCTGGGCACCTGGCAGGGCGTGTTCCTGTGGGAGCACCGCAACGGCGGGCACCGGCGCGAAGTCATCGTGACGGTGCTCGGCGAATGAACGCCCCGGCGCGATGCGTGCCCGGCTGACACACCTGTGGTTCGGGCTGCGGACGAACTACTGGTTCGTCCCCGGCCTGTGCCTGGTCGCGGCGGTGCTGCTGGCCTGGGGACTGTCGGCGCTCGACCATGCCGTGCACGCGGCGTGGCCCGTGCCGCTCGCGTGGATGCAGATCCACGACCCGGCGACGGCCCGCACCGTGCTCTCCACCGTCGCCGCCTCCATGATTACCGTGGTGAGCCTGGTGTTTTCGCTCACCATGGTGGTGCTCGTGCTCGCGAGTTCCCAGTTCGGCTCGCGGCTCGTGCAGACGTTCCTCGGCAACCGCAGCAACCAGTGGGTGCTGGGGCTGTTCGTCGGCACATTCCTGTACTGCCTGCTGGTCCTGTTCCTCGAGCGCGAGGGGACGGCGGGCGCGTTCGTGCCGCAGTTCGCCACCGCCGCCGCGCTCGTCCTCGCCGGTCTCAGCGTCGTGGTGCTCGTGTTCTTCTTCCACGACGTCGCCCAGAGCATCCAGGCGGAGAGCGTGATCGCGGCGGTAAGCCGCGAGCTGGACGCCGCCGTCGAGAGGCTGCTGCCCGCCGAGGACGCACCGCGCGAGGTTTCGCCCTCCGGCAAGGACGCGGCGTTGCCGCCGGAGCGGCTGCGCGTGCCCGCGCACGGCGAAGGCTATCTGCAGGGCGTGGACCACGCGGGTCTGGTCGCGCTCGCGCGCGAACTCGACGCCGTCATCCTGGTGCCCTGGCGCCCCGGCGAGTTCGTCATCCGCGGCGGCACCCTGGCCTTCGTCCACGCGGGCGTCGAACTCAACGAAACGGCGGCGGCCCGCGTGCAGCGCCACTTCCTCTATGGCGTGCGGCGCTCCCCGCTCCAGGACGTCGAGTATGCGGTCCGCCAGCTCGTGGAAGTTGCCGTGCGAGCACTCTCGCCGGGCGTGAACGACCCGTTCACGGCCATGTCGTGTATCGACCGGCTGGGCGCGGGGGTGGCGCGGCTCGCCACGCGCCGCGCGGCGCCGGGGGAGTTCAGCGACGAGGACGGCGCGGTCCGCGTGCGGGCGAAGACGCTCCCCTTCCCCGGTTACGTCCACGCGGCCTTCAGCCAGATCCGCCAGCACGCCCGCGGCGACGTGGCCGTGCTCGGTCGCCTGCTGCAGACCTTCGCGGCCCTGGCCCCGCACCTGCGCGGCGAGCTCCAGCGCACGGCGCTCCGCGACCAGGCGAACATGGTCGCGCGCGCCGCCAGCGATGCGGTCCCCGAGGGCGCCGACCTGCAGCGCCTCTCGCGCCTGCACGAGGAAACCCTGTCCGCGCTCGGCAACGAGGACTGAACCGGCGTCAGTCCGGCGCGCTTCCGGCGTCCGGAGCGGCGAGCCGGAACTTCGCCGTGAAGGTGAGCCGGTAGCGGGCGTTGTCGGGCGCCTTCGGGCGCGCTTGCAGGCAGGCCGTGTCCGCCGCGGGCCCCAGCCCCTCGTTCAGCTCGGCGAGGGCCTGCCGTCCCACGCGCGTCGTCGCGAGTACGGCCCCCATGTGCGGATACCCCAAAAGTTCGACGAACCGGCTGTCCGGCGTGCGTGCCGCGAGCCGCCGCACATCCGCCGCCGGTGCGATGTCGTCGCCGCCGCCCGCCACGTACAGGACCGGCGCACGAATCCGGTTCACGCGGGATGACGGGTCGGCCGCCGCGAGCTTCTTGCCCACCTTCCTGTCGGCGATCCGCAGCGCCTTGTCGAGTTTTTTCGGCCCCACGAGTGCGGCGAGTCCCGGCGCAAAATCGTGCCCGAAGCCGTTGATGGCGGTCCGCAGCGAGACGAACGGCGCGACGGCGATCACGGTGGACACGCGCGGATCGTCGGCGGCGGTGTCCAGGGCGACGGTCGCCCCTTCCGAGAAGCCGGCCAGCGCGAGTTTGCCCGTGAGCACGCCGCGTGACGCGAGGGCTGTGATCACCTGTTCCATGTCGTGGTGTTCGACCAGGCCGTAGGTCACGTAGCGTCCGGTGGATTCGCCCTGGCCGCGCAGGTCGACCATCACCACGCGATAGCCGTGGTCGGCGAAGTCCAGCGCGTAGCCCAGGTAGTGCCACTTGGGATCGCCGTAGCCGGGAATCAGGAGCACCGTGCCGGCGGGACGGCACGCCGGAAGCAGCGCAATGCCGCGCTGCAGGCGTTTCAGGAACGGTTGGTGGGCGTGCGCGTGCAGATGCCGCGCAACGGCGGGTGCAACGTCGGACACCTGCCACCGGTCCACCATCGTCCGCGGTTTCCTGCCGGGCCCTTCCAGCGTCTCGAAGCGGTAGTCGCGAGGCTCCACGACCGCCACGGCCAGCGTGGCGGCGGGCGGTCCGACCGTCACCTTGAAGTGCGATGCGTAGAATGCCCCGGCGGCGCGGCCGAGTCGGCTGGACGGTGTCTTCGGATGGCCGCCGTTGGGGGCGTCGACGATCAGGCTCGCGACCGTTCCCGCGCTGATGCAGCCGGCGATCGCCAGCGTGGCCGCCGTGATCGCCGCCGCGCGCGCGGGGCGGTGCAGTGTCACCCGGCCGGTCGCTCGAGGATCGCGGTGACGCCCATGCCACCGCCGGTGCAGATCGAGATCAGCCCCCGGCCGTGGCCGCGGTCCGCCAGGAGTTTCGCGAGCGTTCCGGCGATGCGCGCGCCGGTGGCGCCGAAGGGGTGCCCGAGGGCGACGCTGCCGCCCTTGACGTTGAGCCGCTCGCGATCGATCTCGCCCAGCGGCTGCTCGCGGCCCAGGCGGTTGCGCGAGAAGTCCTCGTCCCGCCAGGCCTTGAGCGTGCACAGCACCTGCGCGGCGAACGCCTCGTGGATCTCGAAGAAGTCGAAGTCGCCGAAGCCGAGGCCCGTGCGCTCGAGCATCCGCGAGACGGCGTAGGTCGGTGCCATCAACAGGCCGTCCTCGCCGTCGACGAAGTTCACGGCCGCCGTCTCGCTGGCGACGAGGTAGGCCTGGATCGGCAACCCGTGTTCATGCGCCCAGTCCTCGGAGGCGAGCAGCACGCCCGCGGCGCCGTCGGTCAACGGACTGGAGTTGCCCGCCGTGAGCGTCGCCCGCGAGTCGCGCGCGAAGGCCGTGCGCAGCTTGCCGAGCTTCTCGAGCGAGGTGTCCGGGCGGACGTTGTTGTCGCGCTCCGCGCCCGCGAACGGCACCACGAGGTCGTCGTAGAAGCCCTCGTCCCACGCCGCCGCCGCGTGGCGGTGGCTCGCCAGCGCGAGCTTGTCCTGCGATTCGCGGCCGATGTGCCAGTCGCGCGCCATCTGTTCGCAGCTCTGTCCCATCGACAGGCGCGTGTGCGGTTCCACCACGCCGGGGGTCTGCGGCTTGAGATCCCCGGGGCGGATGCGCGCCAGTGCGCCCAGCCGCTGGCCGAGGCTCTTCGCGCGCCCGGCCGCGAGGAGCGAGCGCCGGAAGCGGTCGGTGTATTCCAGCGGCAGGTCGCTGATGGAATCGACGCCCGCGCCGATGCCCGCCTCGATCTGGCCGAGCGCAATCTTGTTGGCGACCATCACGCAGGCGGACAGGCTTGTGCCGCAGGCGCGCTGCAGGTCGAACGCCGGCGTCTCGCGCGAGAGGCCCGAATCGAGCACCGATTCGCGCGCGAGGTTCCAGTCCCGCGGGTGTTTGAACGTGGCGCCCGCGGAGACGTCGCCCAGGCGCTCGCCCTTGAGGCCGTAGCGCTCGACGATCGCCTGGAGCACGGCCGAGAGCATGTCCCGGTTGCCGGCGTTCGCGTAATGGGTGCCTGCGCGGCAGAAGGGCAGGCGCAGGCCCCCGACGATGGCAACGCGGCGCGGCGCGGAATCCGCCATGGGAAGTGCCTCCGGGAATTCGGCTCAATGCTGCCACAGCGCCCGACCCCCCTCAAGCACGGGCCGGCGGGGGCCGTCAGGCGGCGTGACGGTCGAGGATGCGGAAGCCGACCGCTTCCGCGACGTGCGCGGAGCCGATGGCCGGTTCGCCGGCCAGGTCGGCGATCGTGCGCGCGAGCTTGAGGATGCGGTGGTATCCGCGGGCGGACAGGCCCAGCCGTGCGCTCGCCTGTTCCAGCAACTCGCGGCCCGCGTCGTCGGGGCGGCAATGCTCGTTGACGCCCGCGACGCCGAGAGCCGCGTTGCAGCAGCCGCCCCGCCCGAGCTGGCGTTCGCGGGCCGTGGAGACACGCCCGGCCACCGCGGCGCTGGGTTCGCCGTCGGGCTTGCGGCCCGGGGCAAGCGCGGCCGGCTCCGGTCGCGGCACCTCCACGTGCAGGTCGATGCGGTCGAGGATCGGGCCGGAGACGCGGTTGCGGTAGCGCTGCACCTGGTCGGGCGTGCACCGGCAGCGTCCGTCCGGGTCCCCGAGGTAGCCGCACGGGCACGGATTCATGGCCGCGACGAGCTGGAAGCGCGCCGGGAATTCCGCCTGGCGCGCGGCGCGCGAGATCATGATGCGGCCCTTTTCCAGCGGTTCGCGCAGCACCTCCAGCACGCGCCGCTCGAACTCCGGCAATTCGTCGAGGAACAGTACGCCGTGGTGCGCGCGGGAAATCTCGCCGGGCCGCGGGTGCGATCCGCCGCCCACCAGCGCCGCGGCCGAGGCGCTGTGGTGCGGTGCGCGGTAGGGGCGCCGGCCCCAGTCGGCGAGGTCGAAGCCGTCCGCGCTGACGGAGGCGACCGCCGCGCTCTCGATGGCCTCTTCCTCGCTCAACGGCGGCAGCAGACCCGGCAGCCGCTCGGCGAGCATGCTCTTGCCGCTGCCCGGCGGCCCGAGCAGCAACAGGCTGTGCCCGCCGGCGGCGGCCAGTTCCAGCGCCCGTTTGGCGCGGCCCTGGCCGCGAACGTCGCGCAGGTCCGCATACCCCGGCGGTTCGACGCGCGGCGGGGCCGGCTCCGCGGGCCGGGGTTCCGTCTCGCCCAGGAGAGCCACCAGCGACGGCAGGTCGCCCGCCGCGTAGACGTCGAGGCCGGACGCGCGGGTCGCCTCGGCCGCGTTCGCGTCCGGCACGACGAGCGCGCGGCGCTCACGGCGTGCCGCCAGCGCGGCCGGCAGCACGCCGCGCACCGGGCACAACTCCCCGGACAGGGAAAGCTCGCCCAGGAACTCGAAATCGCGCATGGGCACGGCCGGCTTCAACTGGCCCGACGCCGCCAGGACGCCGAGCGCCATCGGCAGGTCGTAGCGGCCGCCCTCCTTGGGCAGGTCCGCCGGCGCCAGGTTGATGGTCACGCGCCGGGCCGGCCATTCGAAGCGGGTGTTGATCAACGCGCTGCGGATCCGCTCGCGCGCCTCGCGCACGGCCGCCTCGGGCAGGCCGACGATGGTCAGCCCCGGCAGGCCCGGCGAGAGATGGACTTCCACCCGCACGCGCGGCGCCGCCACGCCGGTCACGGCGCGGGCGTGGATCGTGGCCAGGCTCAAGCCCGCCGCCCCGGCACCGGGGCGGGGCCGGGCGGCGCGGTCGCGTCAGCCGCCCGGGTCGTTCCCTCCGTCACGCGTGCTCCCCCCCTGTTGTCCTTCCAGTCGCGCCAGGCGCTCCTTCATCTCGTCGAGACGTTCGCGCGTGCGGCGCAGCACGGCCGTCTGGGCGTCGAACTCCTCCCGTCCCACGAGGTCCAGGCGCGAGAGTGCCGATTCCAGCACGGCGCGGAAGTTGCGCTCGGCGTCCTCGCGGGCCTGTCGCAACGAGCCCGGCAGGTTGGCCGCGAGGCGGCGGGCGAGGTCGTCGAGCAGACGGGGATCGGGTTGCATGTGTGCTCGTTCTTCGGGTCGACGTCCAGCCACGAGTGTAGCCCAAGCAGTGCGGCGCACCCCACCAGGGGCGGTGCTACACTCGATCCGGACTCAACGGCCCGCGGCGATGAAGCTCATTACGGCCATCATCAAGCCCTTCAAGCTCGACGACGTGCGCGAGGCGCTCGCGGACATCGGTATCGAGGGCATGACCGTCACCGAGGTCAAGGGATTCGGGCGCCAGAAAGGGCACACCGAGCTTTATCGCGGGGCCGAATACGTGGTGGACTTCCTGCCCAAGATGAAGGTGGAAGTCGCCGTCCCGGAGGATCTGGTCGAGCGCGCGGTCGAGGCCATGCAGGCCGCCGCGCGCACGGGCAAGATCGGCGATGGAAAGCTGTTCATCACCCGGCTGGAACAGGTCGTGCGGATCCGCACGGGAGAAGTCGATGAGGCTGCACTCTGAATTTTTCTCACTCTCCGGGGCCCTGCTTGCCGTGAGCCTGCTGGCCGGCCTGGCCGGTCCCGCGCTCGCGGCGTCCTCGCAGCAATCGCCGGTCTACACCTGGGTGGACGGCAACGGCGTGCGTCACTACGCCGACCATCCGGGCAGCCCGAAGGCGCACCTCGTGTCGCTGAAGGTAGTGCCGGGCGAGACGCACGCGGGTCCCGCCGCCGCATCCACGGGGCACGGCCCCGGCAAGGCGCGCGTGCCGCGCACCGTCCCGACGCCCGCTGCCGCAACGGCGAACGCGAAAAAGCGCCAGGCCCAATGCACGACGCTCAAGCGCCAGCTGTCCGAGTTGAAGTCGGCGCGGCGCGTGCGCGTGACGCAGAACGGCAAGACCCGGACGGTGCAGGGCGAGAACCTGGTCAAGTTCCGCAAGCAGGTGAAGCAGCGGATGCAGCAGGTCTGCCAGCCGCCCTCATCCTGACCGGCCCGCGTAGGCGCGGTCTCCCGGCCGCGATCGGTCTGATCCTCCCCCGGAAGTGCGCAAGGCCCTTGCTCAGGCCTCGATCGCCTCGCGCAGGAACGGCGGCAGCGCCAGCGAGGCCCGGTGCGTGGCCGCGCAGTAATACTGCGTAGCGAAGCCGCGCCGCTCCGCCGCCGCCTCGCGGAAGCCGCCCAGGTTCGCGCCCTTGCGTGCCATCGTCGCCGACCACCAGCCCGACGGGTAGACGGGTTGCGGGAAGGTGAGCGTGGCCGTCGCGTCGAACCCGGCCTCGCGCATCGCCGAGTGCATCGAGCGGATCAGCGGGCGGTGCAGCAGCGGCGACTCGCTCTGCTGCACGAGGATGCCGCCATTGCCGAGCACGCGGCGGCACTGGGTGTAGAAGGCGGCGTTGAACAGTCCCTCGGCGGGCCCGATCGGGTCCGTGCTGTCGACGATGATCACGTCCGCGCTCCCGGCCCCGGCGTTTTTCATCCAGGCGATGCCGTCCTCGAAGCGCAACTCGGCGCGCGGGTCGGCCGCGCCCGTGCACAGCTCGGGGAAGAAGCGCTCGGAGACGCGGGTGACGCGCTCGTCGATCTCCACCTGCAGGGCGGATTCCACGCCCTCGTGGCGCAGCACCTCGGTGAGGCTTCCGCAGTCGCCCCCGCCCACGATCACGACGCGGCGCGGGGCGGCGTGGCTGAACATCGCCGGGTGCACGAGCATCTCGTGGTAGAGGAAGTTGTCGCGCGCCGAGAGCATCACGTAACCGTCGATCACGAGCAGGCGCCCGAAGCCGGCCGTCTCGTAAACGGCGATGTCCTGGTAGGCGCTCTTCTCGCGATGCAGGCGCTCGTTGATGCGGAAACTGAAGGCCGTGCCGGCCTCCTCGGCGATTTCGGTGAACCACTGCGAGTCGTCGAGAGCCATGAGCGGGATTCGGTGCGGAGACAAGGCCGCTTACTATAAGGGGAACGGCGAACGACCACGGCGTGCATTCCGAGCCATGAGCGAGTCCTCCAGCGAAGAACAGGTCGCCGCGCCCCCGCGCAATCCCTGGGGGCTGGACGGCTGGGGCGCCGGCTATTTCGGCGTCAACGCCGCCGGGCACGCGACCGTGCGCCCGCGCTCGGACGGCGCGGAGATCGACCTGGCGGAACTGGCGGAACGCCTGACCGCGAGCGGCATCCAGTTGCCCGTGCTGGTGCGCTTCGGCGACGTGCTGCGCCGCCGCGCCGCGGAACTCGTGGCCGCCTTCAATCGGGCGCGCAAGGATTACGGCTACGACGCGCCCTACCGCCTCGTCTACCCGATCAAGGTCAACCAGGAACGGCACGTGATCCGCGAGATCGTGCGGGAGAGCCCCGAGCGGCTCGGCCTGGAGGCCGGGAGCAAGCCGGAGCTGCTCGCCGTGCTGGGGCTCGCGCGGCGCGGAAGCACGATCGTCGTCAACGGCTACAAGGACCGCGAGTGCCTGCGGCTCGCGCTCGCCGGCCAGCTCATGGGCTATCGCGTGTACGTGGTCATCGAGAAGGCCGGCGAGTTGGACCTGCTGCGCGAGGAAGCCGAACGCATGGGCGTGGAACCGCAGGTCGGCATGCGCGTGCGCCTCGCGAGCGTCTCCGCCGGCAAGTGGGAGCAGAGCGGCGGCGAGAAGTCCAAGTTCGGTCTCACCGCGGCCGAGTTCATCGCCGCGCTGGAGAAACTGCGCGCCGCGGGCAAGCTCGGCTGGATGCGCCTGCTGCACGTGCACGTCGGCTCGCAGGTCGCCAACATCCACGACATCCAGCGCGGCATCGCGGAGGCCGCGCGCTTTTACGTCGAGGCTCGCGCGCTCGGTGCTCCGGTCGAGGTCCTCGACGTGGGCGGCGGCCTCGGCGTCGACTACGAGGGCAGCCGCTCGCGCAGCGAGGGCTCCGCGAACTACGGCGTCGAGCAATACGCCGAGGTCATCGTGCGCACGTTGTCGGAGGTCTCCGCCGCGGGCGGCCAGCCCGTCCCCGCGATCATTTCCGAATCGGGCCGCGCGCTCACCGCGCACCACGCGGTCATGCTCACCAACGTGGTGGAGACGGAACGCCCGCCCGAGGCGGAGCCGCAAGCGCCGGCGGACGACGCCCCCACCGCGCTCAAGGACCTGTGGGCCGCGTACGAGTACGCGAGCGAGGGCAATCCGCAGGAGGTGCACGCCGACGCCGCCTTCTGGGTAAGCGAACTGCAATCGATGTTCCGGCTCGGGCTGCTGTCGCTGCCGGAACGCGCGCGCGGCGAGGCGATCTACGCGGCGCTGTGCCGGCGCGTGCTCGGGCGCCTGCGGCCCTACCGCGCGGCCGACTGGGACTTCCACGACCAGCTCGTCGAGCGCCTCGCGGACCGCATGTTCGTCAACCTCTCGATCTTCCAGTCGCTGCCCGACGTCTGGGCGATCAACCAGGTGTTCCCGATCATGCCGGTCGCGCGGCTGGACGAGCGCCCGGCGCGGCGCGCGATCCTGCACGACCTCACCTGCGACTCCGACGGGCGCATCGACCGTTACGTAACCGCCGAGGGGCTCGAAACCACGCTGCCGGTGCACGAGACCAACGGCGGCCACTACGTGCTCGGTATCTTCCTGGTGGGGGCGTACCAGGAAATCCTCGGCGACATGCACAACCTGTTCGGCGACACGCACGCCGTCAACGTCGAGGCGACCGCCGACGGCTACCGCATTCGCGACACGCGGCACGGCGATACCGCGGAGGACATGCTGCGCTACGTGCACATCCAGCACGGCGCCCTCGCGCGCACCTGGCGTCGCCGCCTGGCGCGCAGCGACCTCGATCCCGAGCGCCGCGCGAAGGTGCAGAAGCTCCTCGAGCGCGGCCTGAAGTCCTACACCTACCTCGACCGATGAACGCCGAGCGCGCGGCGCCGCAGACCGGGGGCTTTCTCCCCGACCTGTGCACGCCCTCGGCGACGCTGCCGCTGGTGTTGGTCGCCGCCCTCGTCGCCCTGGCGCTCACCGTCGCGCGTTCGCGTCCGGACGCCTTCTGGAGCGAACTGGGCCGGATGGCGCTGCTGTGCGAATTCCTGATGCTCGCGAGCGCCGCCGTCCTGTGCGCGCTCCGGCGGGTACTCGCCCGCCGCGGCGTGGCGTTCGCCTCGGCGCTCGCCCTCACGGCCCTGATCCTCGTCGCCTGGGCCGTTGCGGAGGGCGCGTTCGCGCTCCTGCGGATGGCCGACGAGCCGCTGCCCGCGGGGGCGGCCGGCCACGCGCTCTGGGTGGGGCGGATCGTGGTGGTGGCGGCCGTCGTCGACGCGCTGGTGCTGCGCTACCTCTACGTCTCGGCCGAGTGGCGCGAGAACGTGCGCCGCGAGGCCGCGAGCCGGCTCGCGGCGCTCACCGCTCGCATCCGGCCGCACTTCCTGTTCAACGCCCTCAACACCGCGGCATCGCTGGTCGCCGACCGCCCCGCCGCGGCGGAGCGCACGCTCGAGAACCTCGCGGAACTGTTCCGGGCGACGCTCGAGGAGCGCGGCACCACCGTCCCGCTGGACGAAGAGGTCGCCATCGCGCGCCGCTACCTCGCCATCGAGTCCCAGCGCCTCGGCGACCGGCTCGCGGTGGACTGGGACGTGGCCGCGGACGCCGGGCCGGGGCGCGTGCCGCCCCTGCTGCTGCAGACGCTCGTGGAGAACGCGGTGACGCACGGCATCGAGCCCGCGCGCGACGGCGGCACCATCCGCGTGAGCGCCCGCCGCGACGGCGGCCGGCTCGTCGTCGTGGTGGACAACCCCGCGGGCGAGGGCAACGCGGGCGAGGACCGGCACGGCATCGGGCTCGCCGGGGCCGAGGCGCGGCTCGGGCTTGCCTACCGCGGCGCCGCCCTGCTGGAATCGGGGCTGGAGCGGGGCCGATTCGTCGTGCGCGTGCGCTGTCCCTGGATCACGCAACCGGACGCGGTGGACGATGCGGATACTGATCGCGGATGACGAGGCGCCGGCGCGCTCGCGCCTGCGCCGGCTCGTCGAGGAGAGCGGCGCGGGCGAGGTCGTCGGCGAGGCCGGCACCGGGCGCGGCGCGTTGGCGGTGGTCGCTTCCCAGCGCCCCGACCTCATACTGCTCGACATCCGCATGCCGGACGGCGACGGCCTGTCCGTCGCGCGGGCGCTGGCCGCGATGGACCCGCCGCCGGCCGTGGTGTTCGTGACGGCGCTCGCCGACCGCGCGCTCGCCGCGCTGGAGGCCGGGGCTGCGGCCTATCTCGTCAAGCCGGTGGCGCGCGAACGCCTGGCCGAGGCGATCGCGCGGGCGCGCCGGCCCTCGCGGGCACAGCTCGCGGCACTCGGCGGCGGGGGCGCGCGCAGCCATCTGACCGCCCGCGTGGGGCGGGACATCCGCCTCGTGCCCGTGGCCGACATTCTTTATTTCCGAGCCGCCGACAAGACCACGGTGGCCGTCCACAAGGAGGGAGAAGTCGTAGTGGAGGACCCGCTCACGGCCCTGGAAACCGAATTCGGGCCGCATTTCCTGCGCGTGCGCCGCAACCTGCTGGTGGCGCGTGCGACGATCACCGGCCTGGTGCGCAACCGCGACGGCAACTGGGTGGATCTCGCCAACGGCGAGCGGCTGCCGGTCGCGCGCCGGCATCGGCGCCGGCTCGCCGCGGCGCTGGAGGCCGGCCGATGACCGCGCTCGCGTTGGCCACGCGCCGCAGCCCGCTCGCCATGGTGCAGGCCGAGGAAGTGTCGGCCGCCCTGCGCGAGCGGCGCCCGGGCCTCGAGGTGGAACTGGTCGCGATGTCCACCCGCGGCGACGAGACGCTCGACCGCGCGCTTGCCCCGATCGGGGGCAAGGGGCTGTTCATCAAGGCGCTGGAAGTGGCGCTGGAGGCCGGGCGCGCGCGTATCGCTGTGCACTCGCTCAAGGATCTCCCCGCCGTGCTCGAGCGCGGTTTTTCGCTGGCCGCGGTGCCGGCGAGGCACGACCCGCGCGATGTCCTGATCAGCCCGCACGGCCCGGACATCGGGAGCCTGCCGCGCGGCGCGCGGGTGGGCACGGCCAGCCTGCGGCGCCAGGCGCAACTCCTCGCCGCCCGGCCGGACCTCGAGGTGGTGACGTTGCGCGGCAGCGTCCAGACCCGGCTCGCGCGGCTGGACGCCGGCGAGCTCGACGCCACGGTGCTCGCCGCGGCGGGCCTCGCCCGGCTGGGGATCGAGCGGGGCACCCCGCTGGCGCCGGAGGTCATGCTGCCGGCGAGCGGCCAGGGGGCCCTCGGCCTGGAGGTGCTGGCCGACGACCCGGAAGCCGCCGAGCTCGCGCGCGGGCTGGAAGACCCCGACGCGCGCCTCGCCGCTACCGCGGAGCGCGCCTTCTGCCGGGAGCTGGGCGCCACCTGCGCGTCCCCCGTCGCCGCTTATGCAACGATAGCCGGCGGACGGGTGCGCCTGACCGTGCGGGTTGCGGCCGCCGACGGTTCGCGCGTCCTCGAGGATGCCGGCGAGGCGGCGCCGGACGGCGCCATGACGCTGGGTGGACGCCTGGCGCGCAACCTGCTCGAGCGTGGCGCCGGCGATCTGATCGCGCCGCCGGCGACAGACTAGGACCCGAATCAGGGCCGGTGCCGCCGTCGCGGGCGGTCGCCATGCCGGCCTCGATCAGGAAAAGGGAGGGACGTGCGATGCCGATTGTCGTCCGGGCGGGCTCGATGCTTGCCGTCGTCCTGGCGCTCTGCGCGGCGGCGTTCGCCCGGATGCGCTTCGGTATCCGCGTGCCCGACAGCGTCCCGGGTCCGCCATGACCGCCGCCCTGGCCGGCGCGCGCCTCGTGCTCACGCGGCCGCGGGACCGCGCGGACGCCCTCGCGCGTGAGCTGCAGGCGGCCGGGGCCGAGACGCTCCACTTCCCGGCGCTGTCCGTGGAACCCACCGGCGAGGCCGCGCCCGCCGGGCCCTTCGACCTGGCGATCTTCGTCAGCCCGGCCGCCGTCCGGCACGGCCTCGGCCGCGTGGGCCGGATCCTGCCGCGCCGCGTGGCCGCGCCCGGTCCGGGAACGGCACGGCGGCTGGCGGAGGCCGGGGTCCCGGGTGCGGTTTCCCCCGCGCGCGGCGCCGGGCTCGCCGCATTGTTCGACGCGCCGGCGTTCGGCTCCGTGGCCGGGCGCCGGGTGCTTCTGGTCTGCGGCCGGCCGGTCAACCGTCGCAGCGTCGCCGCCCTGCGGGCGCGCGGCGCCACGGTCACGGTTTTCACGGCTTACGCGCGCGCACCCGTTGCGGCCGCCGAACCGCTCGCCGGCTGGCTTCGGCGCGGGGAGGCCGATGCCATAATGGCCTCCAGCGCGGCGGCGGTTTCGGCTTTGGGGGCGCTTGCGGGTATCGACTGGGCGGACACCGCCTGGATCGTGTCGAGCGACCGGGTGGCCAGGGCCGTCGAGGCGGCCGGGGGCCGCGTCGCGGTGCGCGCCGCCGGCGCCGATGCCGATGCCATGACGGCCGCCGCGGCCGAATGGTGGCAGTCCGTCACGACTGGGAGGAGCCGGGATGACGCCTGAAGAGCCTTCCGCGCCCGCCGGGGAAGCGAATGCCCGTAAGCCGGCCGGTGAGCCGGCGCGGCCCGCGTCCGCCGATAGGGAACGCCGCCGGCCGCCGGGCGGCCGCGGACCGCTGCTGCTCGCGAGCGTGGCGCTGGTCCTGGCGCTGGTCGCGCTGGCCGGCGTCGGCGCCAGCGCCTGGGCCTGGTACCAGCTGCGCGGCGAGCAGGCCCGCGTGGCGGAACTGGAAGGCCGGGTTTCCGCCCTGGACGGACGCCTCTCCGCGCTGAGCCATGCCGCCGCCTCGCGGACCCGCCTGGGTGCGCTCCGGGCCCGCGTGGAACGCGTGGCCGGCACGCAGAAACAGCGCGACGAGCAATTCGAGGCGTCGCTCAAGTCGCTCGCCGACCGGCTCGCCGGGGCGGGCAACGCCTACCGCGAGGACGAGGCGGCCTCGCTGATGCGCCTCGCCGGCGAACGCCTTCACCTCGCCTCCGACCCGGTCGGCGCGATGCACGCGTTGACGCTGGCCGAGCAGGCACTGCAGGCGACCGGCGACGCCACGCTGGACCCCGTGCGGGCCGACCTCGCGCGCGAGATCCAGGCACTCAAGGCGGTGCCGCAGGTCGACGTGGCGGGCACCTACGCCCGGCTCGATGCGGTCGCCGCGCGCATCGACGGGCTGCCGCTGGCCGGCGACCGCGTGCAGCCGGCCCCGCCGGCGACCGCGGCCGCGCCCGGGTGGTCGTGGAGCGGCCTGGGCGCGGCGCTCAAGCAGGCCTTCTCGCCGCTCGTCGTCGTCCGCCGGGGGCCGAAGGCCCGGCCATTGCTGCCGCCCCGCGAAGCCTGGTTCGTGCGCGAGAACGTCAAGCTCGCCCTGCATTCGGCCCAGTTGGCGCTCCTCGAGCGCGACACGGCGTCCTATCGCGCGGGCATCCGTCAGGCGCGGAACTGGCTCGAGGGCTGGTTTGCCACCGGGAAGCCCGACGTCAGCAGCGTCGATGACACGCTGGACAAACTGGCGGGCGTCGATCTGTCGCCGGAACTGCCGCAGCTGGGTGCGGCGCTCAAGCGCCTGCGTTCGCTGCGATCCGGGAACGCCCGGCCGTGAGAGCGCTGCTCGCGTTCATCCTGGCCGTTGCCGCCGCCGTGACGGTGGGCATCCTGCTCTCGCGCGAACCCGGCTACGTCCTGGTGGCGTACGGGACCACGCGAGTCGAGTTCACGCTTTTTGCTTTCCTGCTGATCTACCTCGCCGCGTTGCTCGCCGGCGGGGGCCTGTGGACGCTCGTGCGCCGGCTGCGCGGCATGCCCGGCGGATGGCGTCGGATGCGGGCGGGTCGTGCGCGGCGCCGCGCCGAGACCATGTACGCCTCCGGCCTGGTGGCGCTCGCGGAGGGCCGCCTCGCGATTGCCGAACGCGCCCTGGAGTACGCGGCCCGGGGGGCGCTGACGCTGCCGGCCCTGCTGGCCGCGGCGCGCGCCGCCGACCACGCGGGCGCCCGCGAGCGACGCGACCGGTACCTGCAGCAGGCCTGGGAAACCTATCCCAAGGCCGCGCCCGCCGTGCTGCTCACGCAGGCGGAACTCGACCTCGACCGCGGCGACTACGAGCACGCGCTCGCCGCGCTGCAGAAGCTGCGCGGCACGCGCGGCGCCCATCCGCTCGCCGTGCGCGACCTGGCGCGCGTGTACGCGGCACTCGGCGATCACGCGAAGCTGATCGGCCTGCTCCCCGAGTTGAGCCGGGGCGAGACCGTTTCCGACGAGGAGCTGGAACGCCTGGCCGCCGACGCGGTGCGCGGCGTTTTCACCGCGCCGGGTTCCGCGGACCCGGCGTCGCAATGGCGGCGGCTGCCCGCGCGCCTGCGGGAGCGTCCGGCCGTGCGCCGCGCCGCGGCGGCGGGCCGCGCCGCCACCGGCGACGCCGAGCGCGCCGGCGACCTGCTCGCGCGCAACCTCAAGGACGCGTTCGATCCCGAGAGCGTGCGCAGCTACGCCGCGCTGGACGGCATCCCGGCGGGCACGCGCATGCGCATGCTCGAACGCTGGCTGGAACGCTACGGCGACGAACCGGTCCTGCTGACGGAGGCCGCCCGCGTGGCCCTGGACCTGAGCCTCTGGGGCCAGGCGCGTTCCTACCTGGAGCAGGCGCGCAGCCACGGCGCCGGACCGGAAGCGGCACTGCTCGCCGGGCGGATCGCCGAACGCGAGGGCCGTTCCTCCGATGCGCTCGCCTGCTACCGGGACGGATTGCAGGCCGCGGTCCCCGCCCCCGACGGCCGCTAGCGCCGGGCCCTCGCGGCCCCCGCCAACGCCATGCACGAAGCCACGCCCGAGCGCGACACGATCGCCGCCCTCGCCACCCCGCCCGGCCGCGGCGGCGTCGGGGTGATCCGCATCTCGGGTCCGCGTGCGGGCGCCGTGGCGGAGGCGCTTGCGCCGCCGCTGCCCCGGCCGCGCGAGGCCGCCCTGCGCGCGTTTCGCGGACGCGACGGGTCCACCGTCGACCGGGGCCTGGTGCTGTATTTCCCGGGCCCGCGCTCGTTCACCGGCGACGACGTCGTCGAGCTCCAGGCGCACGGCTCCCCGGTGGTGCTCGACGAACTGCTCGCGGCGGCCTTCGCAGCCGGCGCGCGCCACGCCCGCCCCGGCGAGTTCAGCGAACGCGCGTTCCTGAACGGGCGCATGGACCTGGCCCAGGCCGAAGCCGTGGCGGACCTCATCGAGGCCGGTTCGCGCTCGGCGGCGCGCGCCGCCCTCGCCTCGCTCGAGGGGCGTTTCTCGCGGGAGGTCCGCGCGGCTGCCGATGAGTTGATGAGCCTGCGCGTGGAGACCGAGGCGCGGCTCGACTTCGCCGAGGAAGACATCGCCGCGGAAACGCCCGAGTTCCGGCGCCGCCTCGCGGCCCTGACCGAACGGTTGCGCGATCTCGCCGCCGGGGCGGCCCGGGGCCGGCGCCTGACCGAGGGCTACGTCTGCGTGCTCGCGGGGCCGCCCAACGCCGGCAAGTCCTCGCTGCTCAACGCGCTGGCCGGCACCGAGCGCGCCATCGTCACCGAGTTGCCCGGCACCACCCGCGATCCGGTCGAGGTGGACGTGCTCGTCGGCGGCGTGCCGGTGCGGCTCGTGGACACGGCCGGCGTGCGCGAAACGTCCGACCCGGTCGAAAGCGAGGGCGTGCGCCGCGCCCTCGCGCGGGCCGCGGAGGCCGACCTGGTCCTGGAGGTCCGCGACGACGCGGCGCCCGGCGCCAGCGCGGAAACCGGCGACACGCCGCGCCTCGTCGTGTTCAACAAGATCGACGTGAGCGGCCGCGCCGCCGGCCGCTGCGAGGCCGGCGGGCGTGTGGTCGTGGCCGTCTCGGCCACGACCGGCGCCGGGCTCGACGTCCTCGTGAACGAACTGCAGGTGCTCGCGCTCGGGGCGAGCGATGCCGAGGGCGCGCGCTTTTCCGCCCGCCGCCGCCACCTCGACGCCCTCGGGCGTGCCGGGGAGGCACTCGCGCGGGCCGCGGCGGCGCCGGGCGGGGAGCTCACCGCCGAGGAGCTGGGCGCGGCGCACAACGCGCTCGGCGAGATCACCGGCGAGACCACCACCGAGGATCTGCTCGGCGCGATCTTCTCCACCTTCTGTATCGGCAAGTAGGGTCCGGCCGGAACCGGCGACCGTGGCGCCGGGAAGCGTTCTCGCCGGGGCGCGGAGGCGTGAAGAAGATCTCGAGGGACGAGGTGCCGCGCCACCCGCGCGCCCGCCGGAGTCTTCACGCCCCGCACGGGCCGCGGGGCATCCGGGCTAGACTGGACGCGCTCGCGAGAAGGACGGGATTCCCCCCATGGCCCACAAGGTCGGGCGCATCGAGCGCCTGGTCCGGCGCGTTTTGCTGGTGCTCGCGGTGGCGCTCGCCGCCGCCGTGTTGTGGCTTTGGCTCGGACGCGGCCCGAGCCAGGACCGCGCCTTCAACCACATCTACAAGGCCAGCGTCTCCCAGGCCGCCGGCAATTTCACGCTGGAGGCCGCGCTCGGGATGCCGCTCAAGGCCGTGCGCGCCGACGCGCGCTCGCATTTCTTCCGCAAGGACGGACGTGCGCACGTCCGTTTCGCGTTCCCGTTGCGGGGGCCCCGGGGCGACGTGGTGATCCAGGGCGAAGCAATGCAGCTCGGCAGCAACTGGTTGATCGTGAAACTCGTCGCCCATTTCCCGAACGGCGGCGGCGAGCTGGACCTGTCCCCCAACGTGCACACTTAGTGCGGTGCCAGCGGATCGCTGGAAGCGCCAGGAATCACGATGCACCACACCGGCGCCATATAATCGAACGGTTCCCGCCATCGCGTCCCGCTCCGCCATGACCGACAACAACCGCCTCGCCGCCGGAGCCTGGCCGCGCCGTCGCCCGCGCCGGCTGCGCGAAAAGCCCTTCGTCCGGGATCTGGTCCGCGAAAACCGCCTCGGCCCGCAGGACCTGATCTGGCCCGTGTTCGTCCAGGAAGGCGACGGCAGGCGCGATGCGGTCGCGGTGATGCCGGGCGTCGAGCGCCTGAGCGTGGACCTGCTGGTCGAGGAGGCGCGCGTCGCCCGCGAGCTGGGTATACCGGCCGTCGCGTTGTTCCCGGTCGTGCCGGCGGCGAAGAAGACGCCGCGCGGCGACGAGGCCTGGAACCCGGACGGCCTCGTTCCGGCCGCCGTGAAGGCGCTCAAGGCCGCGCTGCCGGAGCTGGGCGTCATCACCGACGTGGCGCTCGACCCCTACACCAGCCATGGGCAGGACGGCGTGCTCGACGACTCCGGCTACATCGTCAACGACGAGACGGTGGCGGTGCTCGTCCGGCAGGCGCTCGCGCAGGCCGACGCCGGCGCCGACGTGGTCGCTCCGTCGGACATGATGGACGGGCGCGTGGGCGCGATCCGCGCGGCGCTCGAGGACAAGGGGCACGTCAACACGCGCATCCTCGCCTATTCGGCGAAGTACGCCTCCGCCTTCTACGGACCGTTCCGCGATGCCGTGGGCTCCGCGGCGAGCCTCGGCGGCGGCGGCAAGGAGACGTACCAGATGGACCCGGGCAACGGCGACGAGGCGCTCGACGAGGTCGCGCTGGATCTCGACGAGGGCGCCGACATGGTGATGATCAAGCCCGGCCTGCCGTATCTCGACATCGTCCGGCGCGTGAAGGACGCCTTCGGCGTGCCCACGTTCGCCTACCAGGTCAGCGGCGAGTACGCGATGCTCAAGGCCGCCGCGGCGGCCGGTTACCTCGACGAGAGGAAGACCGTGCTCGAGGCGCTGCTCGCGTTCAAGCGCGCCGGCGCCGACGCCGTGCTCACCTACTTCGCCCGCGACGCGGCACGCTGGCTCGCGCAATGACCGGCGCCCGCTGCGGGCTCGTCGGGCATCCCGTGGCGCACAGCCGCTCGCCCGCCATCCACGCCGCGTTCGCCCGCGCGGCGGGGATCGAGCTCGACTACGTGTTGCTCGACGCGGAGCCCGCCGGTTTCGCGGCGCGCGTCCGCGCGTTCTTCGACGCCGGCGGCGCCGGCCTCAACGTGACGCTGCCGCACAAGCCGGCGGCGGTCGCGCTCGCCGACGAGTCGGGCGGGGCCGCGCGCCGCGCCGGGGTGGCGAATGTGCTCACGCGTCTCGACGACGGACGCCTGCGCGCCGACAACGTCGACGGCCTCGGTTTCGTGCGCGACCTGCACCGCGTCGGCGCCGATCCGGCCGGCGCCTCGGTGCTGCTCCTCGGCGCTGGCGGCGCCGCCGCGGGCCTGCTGCCGGCGCTGCTCGCCGCCGGCGTCGCGAGCGTGGACATCCGCAACCGCACGGCGGCCCGCGCGCGCGATCTCGCCGCCCGTTTCGACGAACCGCGCGTTCACGCGGGCGACGGAGAGCCGGGCGCCGCGTTCGACCTCGTGATTAACGCCACCGCGGCCTCGCTCGCCGGGACGTGCCCGGACTTTCCCGGGGCGGCGGTCGCCGCCGGGACGCTCGCCTGCGACCTCGTCTACGCCGACGCGCCCACCCCGTTCATGCAGCGCGCGACATCGCTCGGCGCGCGCGCCGTGGACGGCTGGGGCATGCTCGTCGAGCAGGCCGCCGAGAGCTTCTTCCTCTGGCACGGCGTGCGCCCCGACACCGCGCCGCTCCTGCGTCGCTGAGGCACGGGCCGTGAAAATCCGGGCTGCGGTCGAGGCCGATGCGCGCGACCTGGCCGTTCTGGCGGACCTCGCCGGCGAGGGCCTCCCGGCGCAGCTGTGGGGGCAGGCCGCCGCACCCGGCGAGTCGGCCCTCGACGTCGGCGCCCGGCGCCTGGCCCGCGAGGACGCGAACTTCAGCTACCGCAACGCCCGGGTCTGCGTGGAGCGCGGCGAGGTGCTGGGGATGATCCTCGCCTACCGGCTGCCGGACCCGTACGAGGCCGGCGATCCCCGCGATACCCCCGACGTGGTCACGCCCCTCCTCGCCCTGGAGGCGCGCGTGCCCGGCAGCTGGTACGTCAATGCGATCGCCACGCACGCAGGGCATCGGGGCAAGGGCGTCGCCCGCAGGCTGCTGGTCGACACGCAGAGGCGTGCCCGCGAGCACGGCTGCGATCGCGTGAGCCTCATCGTCGCGTCCGGCAACACCCGCGCCCGGGCGCTCTACGAGCGCTTGGGCTTCCGCGTCGTCGCCACGGCCCCCGTCGTGACGTTCCCGGGCTGCAAGCACGGCGGGGAGTGGGTGCTGATGACGCGGGCCACGACCGGCGGCCCGGGCGTCAGTATTCCTCGATGAAACCGCAGCCGTGCAGCAGCACGCGTCGCTGCGCAAAGTTCACGATCGTGCCCGCCGCGAGATACAGCGCCGCCAGCGCCGAGGCCATCGCGACGTAATACCCGACGAGCCCGACGGTGTCGGCGTGCGTCCACGTCGATGCCGCCAGGAGCACGAGCGACACCCATTGCCCGAGCAGGAACAGCCCGCGCACCAGGCCGCCGCCCATCACGGCCAGCCACAGGAACAGCGCGAAGATGCCCCAGAACAGCAGGAACCACGCCGTCAGCCCGGCCGGCGGCACGGCGTGCGCGGGCGTCCACAGGTAGGCCACCAGGCCGGCCAGGTAGAACCCCGCCCACGCGAGGAAGACCGTGCCGTTGAGCGCGTCCTCGCCCCGGACGGCGAGGATGCCGACGACGAAGAGCGCGACCACGCCCAGCCCGAACGACGCCCCCATGGTCAGGGCCGGATACGGCATGGCGTACCAGCCGGCGCCGACCGCCGAGGTCATCCACTCCGTCACCGCCAGGAACAGGAATCCCAGACTGATCGTCGCTGCGTTGTTGCCCCTCATGTCGTGTCTCCCTGGATGACTGCATTGGCGCCCGGACCCGCGGGCGTTCTGCATGGCCTGGTCTTTGCGCCCGGACGTCATTAATTAGAGCAGGTTCGGCGCGTTTTCGCCGGGTTGCTAGGATGCGCGGCGGCCGGACGCGGCAGTGAACGCCGCCTGCGGCCGTTTCCACCCATGAACGAAGGATGTCGGATGACGATCGGAACCCGTTGCGCTGCCGCGGTGCTGGCGGCGACAGGCCTGGCCCTCGCGGCCCCCGCGCTCGCGGCTTCGCCGAGCTTCACCTACGTCGAAGGCAGTTTCCAGCACACGAGCGTGAGCAGCGCGGCGGGCCCGATTTCCGCCGACAGCGGCTGGCGCGTCGACGCCGGGGTCGGCGTCTGGGACAACCTCTTCGTCTCGGGGTCCGCGCGTCATTACAGCGTCACCACGCCGGGCAGCAGCCGCAGCGGCAACCTCTACAACGCCGACGCCGGTTATTCGGTGCCCTTCGCGGACACCTTCGCCGCCTACGGCAAGCTCGGCTGGTCGCGGGAGACGCAGGGCCTCGGCAACGATGCCGGCTACCACGCGGAGGTGGGCCTGCGCGCCGACCTGATCTCGATCCTCGATCTGCGCGCCTATTACGCGCGTTTCGGCCTCAACGGCGGCATGACCGAGTACGGCGCCGCCGCCGAGCTGAGTTTCGCCCCCATGTTCGGGATCCTCGTCGGCTACGACCGCCTCCAGGGATCGGCCGCGGGCGGCGGCGGCGATCTCGACAGCTACCGGATCGGGCTGCGCTGGAGCCTCTAGCCGGGGCGCCTCACGACGGCGGCGCCGGCGCGGTGCGGACCGCGACGGTGTGACGGCCTGCCGGTTTCGCCGGCAGGCCGCACCCCTCAGCCGCCGTTGCTGCTCTTGCACACCGCCGGCGGCGACGCCGGCACGTCGAGCTTCGGTGCGTCGCCTTCCTTCTCGGCCAGCGTCGGGACCGTCGCGGCGACCGGCGCGTGGTGCAGGAACTGCGGGCGGATGCGCGCCTTCGTCGCCTGCTCGAAGCCGTAGCCGATGCCGATCAATGTCGGGGCGCTCCACTTCCCGGCGAAGAACGTCATGCCGACGGGCAGGCCGTGCACGTTGCCGGCCGGCACCGTGATCGAGGGGTAGCCGGCCACCGCCGCCGGGCTGTCGCCCCCGCCGCCGATGTGGTCGCCGTTGACGAGATCGGTCGTCCAGGCCGGGCCGGAGGCCGGCGCCATCAGCGCGTCGAGGTGGTGCGCCTTGAGCGCCGCGTCGATCCCCTCGGGACCGGCCAGGCGCTTCTCCTTCGCGAGCGCGTCCTTGTAGGCCTTGTCGGTGAGCGGCCCCTTGGCCTCGGCCTGGATCATCAGCTCCTGGCCGAACCACGGCATCTCCCGGTCCGCGTGCTTGCGGTTGAAAGCGATGATGTCGGCGAGGCTGTGCACCTTCAGGCCCTTGCGGGTCGCCAGGTACTGGTTGAGGTCGTGCTTGAACTCGTACAGCAGCACCGTGAACTCGGCCTTGCCGTAGTCGTGCAGGTGGGGGAGCTTCACCGGCATCACCGTCGCGCCCGCCGCCTTCAGTGCGGCGGCGCTGTGGTCGAGCACCCGGTCGACGTTGGGATCGAAGCCGGCGATCCCGCACACCACGCCGATGCGCTTGCCCTTGAGCGCCCCCGGCTTCAGGAACTTCGTGTAGTCCGTGGCGTGCTTGTCGGCGTCCGCGGTGGCCGGGTCGCGCGGATCGCTGCCCGCGAGCACGCTCAGCACCGTGGCCGCGTCGGTGACGTTGCGCGCCATCGGGCCCGGGTCGTCCTGGCTGTGGGAGATCGGCACGATGCCCGCGCGGCTCACGAGTCCGAGCGTCCCGCGGATGTCGACGACGCCGTTGACCGACGACGGGCAGGTCAGCGAGCCGTCCGTCTCCGTGCCCAGCGTCACGGTGGCGAAGCCCGCGGACTCCGCCGCGCCCGAGCCGGAGCTGGACCCGCAGGCGTTGCGCGTCAGCACGTACGGGTTGTGGGTCAGCCCGCCGACGCCGCTCCAGCCGCTCGTGGAATGCGTGGAACGGAAGTTCGCCCACTCGCTCAGGTTGGCCTTGCCGAGGATGATCGCGCCGGCCGCGCGGAGCTTCGCCACGACGGTCGCATCCCGTGGCGGGGGCGGTCCTTCCAGGGCGAGGGACCCCGCCGTGGTCGGCATGTCGTGGGTGTCCATGTTGTCCTTCACCAGGATCGGGATGCCCCACAAGGCGCCGTGCGCCTTGCCGGCCTTGCGGGCACGGTCGCGTTCCGCGGCGACCTTGAGCGCATCCGGGTTGAGCATGATCACCGCGTTCACCCCGGGGCCGCTCTGGTCGAGCCGCTTGATGCGGCGGATGAAGTCCCGCGTCAGCGCCACCGAGGTGAGCCGGCCCGCCTGCATCTGCTTCTCGAGCGTGGCGATCGATTCGAAATACGGCGCGGTGGCGCCCGCCGCCGCGGCGGACGCGGCGTGCGGTGCGGCGAAGAAGGCGGCGGCCGTCGCCAGGGCAACGGTCGCGGTGGCTGCGCGAAGTGACATGGGCATCTCCCGGCCTTGGCGGATCCCGGAACGGGACCCGCGGGGTGTCAGAGGTAACCCGTACTTCTTAGCAGATTCCCTCCGCCCGGCACCAGCCGGAAGCGCCCGGGTATGAACGCAGGGCATACCCGGGCGCGTCGGATCGGTTCGCGAGAAAAGGCGGCGCAGACCGGGAACCGGCGCGTTCCGGCGCGGTCATAGGCATACCCGGTCCATCCCTGGCCGGGGAGGGTTGTTGTGTTCTTAACCGGACCGGGCGATTCCCTTGAGCCCGGCCTCATGGAGACTCACGTAATGAAGACCCGCATCGTTATTCCAGCGTTGGCGCTGGTGCTTTCCGCGCCTGCCCTGGCTGCAGGCACCCAGGCACCCGCCGCGACGCCGAAGGCAGCGGTGCACAAGCCGGCCGCGAAAAAGGCGGCGCCCGCGGCCAAGGCGCACTGGAAGCACAAGCATCACCGTCATCACGCGAAGAAGAACAAGACCACACCCAAGTCCGGTACCGGCCATCCGGGCGGCTGACGGGGAGAGTCGAGTTTCAGTGTTCCTTCGACGCGCCCTTCGGGGCGCGTCGTCTTAGGGCCGTACGGATCCGGCCCGTTCCAGCGAGAGCAGCTTGCGCTTGCGGGCGAGTCCGCCGGCATAACCGGTGAGGGAGCCGTCGGCGCCGAGCACGCGGTGGCACGGCACGACGACCGACAACGGGTTGCGGCCCACGGCGGCGCCCACGGCGCGGGCCGCGGCGGGGGCCCGCATCCGCCGCGCCAGCGTCCCGTAGGTGCTCGAGCCGCCGTAGCGGATGCCCCGCAGGGCCTTCCACACCTGCTGCTGGAACGGCGTGCCCGCGGGGGCGAGCGGCAGGTCGAACGCCGTGCGCCGGCCCGCGAAGTAGTCCCGGAGCTGCGCCACGGCCTGCCGGAGCACCGGGTGCCCGGGACGTTCCCGCCAGTCCGTTCCGATCGCGGGGAAATACTTCTGCCCCTCGAACCACGCGCCGGCGAGGCCGGCGTCCGTCGCGGCGACGAGCATGCGGCCCAGCGGGCCGTCCAGCCATGTGTAGTACGTCATGACCCTGCCTCCTCCTCAAGGAGTGAATTCCACAGGTGCATCGCCGCGTACGCGCGCCACGGCCGCCACGGTTCGGCGGTCGCGAGCACGCGGCGCGGCGCGGTTTCGCCGAGCGCCTTCATCACGGCGTAGTCGGTGTGCGGGAAGGCGTCCGGCCAGGCGAGCGCCCGCATCGCCACGTACTGCGTCGTCCATTCGCCGATGCCCGGCAGCGCCCGCAGCGCGGCCATCGTCGCCTCCACGTCCGCGCCCGGCGCGAGCACGAGTTCGCCCGCCGCGCAGGCGCGGGCCAGCGCCAGGATCGCCCGGCCGCGCGAGCGGATCACCCCCAGCCGGCCCAACTCGTCGAGGCCCGTCTCGGCGAGCCGCGCCGGTTCCGGGAAGGTGCGGCCGAGCCCCGCGACGGGCGTCTCGAGCGGCTCGCCGAACGTCGCGGCGACCCGCCCGGCCAGCGTGCGCGCGGCGGCGACCGTGATCTGCTGCCCGAGCACGGCGCGCACCGCCATCTCGAACCCGTCGAATGCACCCGGCACGCGCAGCCCCGGTGCATCCGCCGCGAGCGGCCCGAGGTGCTCCGCGATCTCGTCCGGCCGGCTCGCCACGTCGAACAACCGCTTCGCGCGCCCGAGCACCTCGGGCACGACGCGCGCCAGGGACGCCGACAGGCGCAGCCGGAGCGTGTGCCGGCGCGGGCGGTGCTCGGCGGCGAGCCAGCCGCGGTGCAGCGTGTTCCCGGAACGGACCGCGACAGTGCGCCGGTAGCGGTTGCCGGAGAGCGCTTCCACGCCCTCGACCGTGCGCGGCGCGAGAAACGCCAGGTGCTCGCGCCAGGCGTAGGGCGGCCGGTACGCCAGCTCGAACACCAGTTCGTCGCGCCCCGCCGCCTCCGGCGTCTTGCGCAGCGCGCGCGGTTCGAGCCGGTAGCGCTCGCGGAACAGCGCGTTGAACCGGCGCAGGCTGCCGAAGCCGGACGCCATCGCGACTTCCGTGACGGGCAGCGACGTGTCGGTCAGCAGCCGCTTCGCCAGCAACAGCCGTTGCGTCTGGGCGTACTCCACGGGCGCCACGCCGAACTCCGCGGCGAAGACGCGCCGCAGGTGGCGGTCGCTCGTGCCGAGCGATGCCGCCAGCCCCGCCAGGCTGCCGTCGACCAGGGCGCCGTCCTCGATCATCCCGGCCGCCGCGCGGGCGAGGCGGGCCGACGCGTCCACGCTGGCGTGCCCGGGCGCGAGCTCCGGGCGGCAGCGCAGGCACGGCCGGAAGCCGGCCCGTTCCGCCGCCGCCGCGCTGGGGTAGAAGCGGCAGTTCTCCCGCTTCGGGCGGCGCACCGCGCACACGGGGCGGCAGTAGATGCCGGTCGAGGCCACGCCCACGAAGAAGCGTCCGTCGAAGCGGGCGTCATGCGCCACGAGCGCCCGGTAGCAAGTGTCCGCGTCGATCCACATGACGCCGATCATAGACCGGTCCGGCTGGGATCACTCGCCGTTTCCGGACACCGAAAACGCCCCCGGCCGCGTGCTACCGTGGACCTCATGGCTGCCGCCCCAAGATCGCACTGGCGCGTTGCCGTCCTGCCCGGGGACGGCATCGGGCCGGAGGTCACGGCCGCCGCCCGGCAGGCGCTCTCGCGGCTCTCCGACGGCGGGGGGCCGGCCGTCGAATGCACCGAGTATCCCTGGCCGTCGCACGCCTGGCACCGCGAGCACGGCGCCATGGCCCCCGACGACTGGCTCGACACGCTGGGCGGCTACGACGCCATCCTGCTCGGCGCCCTGGGCGACCCCGGCCCGCTCGACGACCCGGAGCGCTTCCGCCTGCCGGACTCGATCTCGCTCGCGCCGCTGCTGCAGATGCGCCGCCACTTCGACCTCTGGGCCTGCGAGCGCCCGGCCGTGCTGCTCGACGGTGCGCCGCAGTTCCTCGCCGACGAACGCGCCCGCGACATCGACATGCTCGTGATCCGCGAGAACAGCGAGGGCGAGTACTGCGGCCACGGCGGCCGGCTGCACGTCGGGCGCGAGGACGAGACGGCGACGCAGGTGGGCGTGTTCACGCGCCGCGCCACCCGGCGGCTGCTGCGCCACGCCTTCCGCCAGGCGCGGCGCCGCGCGGAGGCCCGCAAGCAATCCGGCGCCGCCCGCGACTTCGGCGGCAAGGCCTCGCAGGTCTGCCTCGTCACCAAGCGGAACGCCTTGCCGTTCTCCGGCGAGCTCTACACCGAGGTCTTCGAGGACGTCGCCGCGGATTTCCCGGACGTCGCCACGCACCACGAACTCGTCGACGCCGCCTGCATGAAGTTCGTCACCTCGCCCTGGCGTTTCGACGTCGTCGCCGCGAGCAACCTGCACGGCGACATCCTCACCGACCTCGCCGCCGTGCTCTGCGGCGGCATGGGCATCGCGCCGTCCGCCAACATCAACCCGGACGAGCGCGCCCGCCCGCCGCTCTTCGAACCGACGCACGGCAGCGGTCCCGACATCGCCGGCCAGGGCGTCGCCACGCCGTACGCCATGCTGCTCACCGCGGCGACGATGCTCGAGTGGATGGGCGGGGAAGACGCGCGCGCGGCGGACGCCGCCGGGCGGCTGCGCGACGCCGTCGCCGCGGAGCTCTCCGACGGGGGCGGCGGCAAACGATCGACGCAGGAGATTGCCGACGCCGTGTGCTCGCGGCTCTGAAGCCGCGGGCGGCCGCGTCCCCACGCATTTCGCATCGAGGAGGCCCGACATGAAAAAGCAGACCGATCACGGCAACCTCTCGCCGCTGCTCAAGCAATCGAGCGGCCTCAACGCCGCGCGCGGCGAGGGCTGCTACATCTTCGACGAGGACGGCAAGCGCTACCTCGACTTCACCTCCGGCATCGGCGTCACCAGCACCGGGCACTGCCACCCGAAGGTGGTCGAGGCGGCGCAGAAACAGGCCGCGACGCTGATCCACGGCCAGTACGCCATCGTGCGCCACCCGCCGATGCTGGAACTGAGCGAACGCCTGGCCGCGATCATGCCCGGCCCCATCGACCGCATCGTGTTCTCCAACGCGGGCACGGAAGCCATCGAGGCCGCGCTGCGCCTCGCCCGCCAGGCCACCGGCAAGCCCAACGTCATCGTCTTCCAGGGCGGCTTCCACGGCCGCACCATGGGCTCGCTCTCGATGACGTCCTCGAGCGTGGGCCTGCGCGCCGGCATCCAGCCGATGATGGCCGGCGTGTTCGTCGCGCCCTTCCCGGCGACCTACCACTACGGCTGGAACGAGAAGAAGACCACCGAGTTCTGCCTGCGCGAACTCGACCACCTCTTCGCCACGCAGACGCACCCCGACGAAACCGCCGCCATGCTCGTCGAGCCCGTGCAGGGCGAGTCCGGCTACATCCCGGCCAACACCGAGTTCATGAAGGGCCTGCGCGAACGCTGCGACAAGCACGACATGCTCCTCATGATCGACGAGGTGCAGGCCGGCAACGGCCGCACCGGCCGCTACTGGGGTCACGAGCACTTCGACGGCGAGCCGGACATGGTCGTCACGGCGAAGGGACTGGCGAGCGGCTTCCCGCTCTCCTGCTTCGGCGCCCCCGCCGACCTCATGGCCAAGGGCTGGCCCGGTTCGCAGGGCGGCACGTACGGCGCCAACGCCGTCTCCTGCGCCGCCGCCATCGCCACGCTCGACGTGATCGAGCAGGAAGGCCTGGTCGAGAACGCCGACGAACGCGGCCGCCAGCTCATGCGCCTGCTGCTCGAACTCCAGCGCGACTACCCCGAGATCGGCGACGTCCGCGGCAAGGGCCTCATGATCGGCTGCGAGATGATCGACAAGGACGGCCACCCCGACGGCGAACGCGCCGGCAAGCTCCTCGCCGCTTGCGAGGAACGCGGCCTGCTCATGATCCGCTGCGGCCCCTACGGCAAGCAGGTCGTGCGTTGGCTCCCGCCGCTGATCGTCAACGGCGACCAGGTCAACGAGGCGGTGGATACGTTCCGGGAGGCGCTGGACGCCACGCGGCGGTAGGCGCTGGCGGGGAGGCGTTTCGTAGGAACTGGTTTTCGAGGGGGGATTTATGTCAGCTAATGAGGCACTTGACCGCGTTGATGACGTGTTACGCGGTCACGTCTGCGTGTTTGCGGGCGAAGCCGCAGAATTTTGCTAGGTTATACGTCAAATAGCCAGATTAGACGTCACTTCGACGTCTAGTTAGCGTTAGGTTCCGGATGGGAGTTATCGCGTTGTGCTAATTCATACAATCGATACTTGGCAGCGATGGAAAGATACTGTTCCGCAGCTCATGGCCGATCCGGCCGTTAGTGATGCAGATGATGGCTATATATCGAGCTTGCTATTTCGGGGGCATAGGTGTGCTAGCTGGGAATTGGAATCAACGCTCGAGCGAAAGGGAATCGAACTTCCGCCGATCGACGCCTACGCACGTCAGATAAAGGCGGTAAAGCTAGCGTTTGAGTCGTACTTAGGATCGACGTGGACGTCTGAATTCGCCCCTAGTGAAGCGCCAGGGCCTCCTGAGAACTACGAGTTCATGGTCTATCTACGCCACCATGGCTATCCCACGCCATTACTTGATTGGACTCGCTCACCATACGTCGCCGCGTTCTTCGCATTTCAGTACCCGAGCTCGGAAGAGTCCGTTGCAATATTTTCGTTCCGAGAATACCTGGGAGAAGGAAAATCGGGATGGACAGGCGATTCGAACATTGTAGGCTGCGGCCCAACAATTCGTACCCACAAAAGACACTATGCCCAGCAAGCCGAATACACGTATTGCAGAAGAAAAGAGAATGGAAGGTGGGTGTATTCCGAGCATGAGAAAGCATTGGAAGAAACAGGTAGTGGCCAGGATGTAATGCAGAAGTACATCTTTCCGGCATCAATCCGAAGGGAGGTATTGGCGGAACTCGACTCTATGAATATCAATGCATACACCCTGTATGGTTCAGAGGAAGGGCTCGCCGAGATGCTGGCCAATCGGGACTACGATTATGAGACCTAACAATGCTATCAACTCGGACAGTGAAAAGTGGCGCTCCTTCGTCGCGTCACTTTTTACTGCCGGTTATAGCGAGCGTTAGGAGCCGTATGCATCTCCCGAGCGAACGCGTCTACAAAGAAATGCGAGCTGAAAACGCTTCGCTTTGGATCGTTCCTGCAAATGGAGGCGATGAACTAGCGCTTTTGATTAAGGCCCCTAGTTCCGGAATCAAAGCGCTTATCGCTGGTTGCCCACTGCATCTACTCTTTGGCAAGGAAGGTCCCTATCTAAGTACCGGAGCTCGCATTCTTGATATGCCAGATGCCCCGATGCTGATCTCAGGAATCCAGCGCGAACTAGAAGAACATCAAGCTTTAGCTCGCCTTCTGGTCGACAAGCAGACACCAGTATTTCTTTTTAATGAAATGGACGTATGTCTCGCATGGACCAATCTCTCAATTTCCGAGACCGACGCATCACAAGTAGCTGCACTAATTTCGGAAGGGCCGGATCTCTATGCCGGGGAGTTCTCGCCCGAATGCTCACATGCGCTCGATTGCTTCTGCTATTCGACCGATCCATCACATACATACCCGAATGCCGTCCAGATTCCACTTGTCGCGGTGAACGCGCTGATGGAACCGTGGCGAGTGAATAACGTTTCCTTCGTTGGAATCCGCGGGTATCACACAATCACCATCGACAATCAAAACGAAGGCGAGATATTTGAACGGGCAATTTGGGCTTCGCTCGAATCGGTTTTCCCACTAACGCTTCACAAGGGAGCACAAGTCAAGATCGGGAAAAAACTTCGCGAGTTTACAGATGTTCTCGCTTACCACGAATACGGTAGTTTTTTGATTGAAGCAAAAGATTTATCCGTAATACAAGCGGGGTACGAAAGAGATCAGGAGCGGCGAACAAAGGGCGTTCAGAAGCAGATAAATAAGGCGATCGGTCAACTCACTGGGGCTTGTAACGCGCTAGCACGTGGTGATCGAGTATTCCAGGCAACAGGAGAAGAACTAGACGTTGTTCGCGACAAACCACCTCATTGCATTGTTCTCATAACCGAACTCATGCACTGGGGTGATTGGAGCGATATCGAGAGTCGGCTTATGGAAGCAATGAAATCGACGGGGGCTTTCTTTCATTTGCTTGACCTTCGCGAATTCATAGCCTCCTGCTGATCGGGGTCGGACCAGCGCAACGCACTGATAAGAAAACGAATACTTCCCAAATAAAGCCGGGAAAAGAGCTTAGAGGTCCCATTTTGGCAAGGAAATCGCGCAGACGGGGGCAGGTCTCGCGCGCGGGAGCATCGACGAGTGGATTACGGCCCGCGGAATACGAGGTCTTGCGTTTTGCCCTCGCTGGTCGGGAAGGAGCAGTGGGTGTCAGGTCTTACGTTTCCCATCGACCCCGGTCCTTGACGCGTCATCGTGCAAAGCGGTCTGTTGGGTGGTCATCGGGAGCGAGGGTGATGCAGGGGGCTTGCTGCGGCAACCAGTAAATAACCGGCCATGATCCCGAGCGCGATCCAGAGGAAAACCAGACGGCCCAGCCAATAGCCGACTCGTGCGGCCCTGGGATGCCAGGTGGCATCGAAATGGAGGTCGGCCAGGAGGTCGTAGCGGCGCGCTTTGCGGGCAGCCTTGGCCCGGGTCCAGTGGTGGAAGTGCAAGCCATCCCGATAGTAGGGACTGGCCTGCCACGCGGTCTTGTGCATATCTCCGCCGGAGTGCCCCGTTGTTGAATCTTTCGGAACCAGCGCGTCGACGGCGACGGTAATGCCGTGCGTCAGGAAAACGTGAAACGTTCCGCGTCGCGACAGGACTCCGGAAGGCTCGGCGCCGGGCTCGGGGGTGCCGGAGTTTGGACGCGGGTTCGGATGCGCCGCAAGGGTGCCGGGGCGATGCGGATGCAAAGCGAGCGAGAACGCCTGGGCAAGCAGCGCCGATACGAGCACGATCGCCATACAGGTTCCGGTCTTCCGCATTGCTGTTCCCGGTCTCGCTGTGGTGCGAGCACCAATTGCCGTCGGAACGAGAGTCCCGGCAAAGGTGTCTCCGACGTTAAGACTCTATCGGGCATTCGCAAGACGGGTCATTACGAAGTTGTTATCGGGTGTGATGCCACGCGCCTGCCGAGCGGTTGCGCAGGCGCCCACGGCGTCGGGTGCCCGTTGCGTTAGCCGCTGCACTCAGCGACGAGGGCGTGATTGGGGTCAAATCTCGCGTTTCGCCCCGCCCGGATCGCAAAAAGCGGACCGGCGCCGCCCCCCTTGAGATTGCCGCGGCATGAAGTCCAGTCCCGGCGGGCCGCGCGGGAAGGCGCCTCCGCGATCGATGTACACGCGAAAGGTGCATCGCCCACTGCGGTTCGCTGGGACGGAACTGGGCTATTCTTGAGCCGGGTCCTCTTGGGAGACGGCCATGTCATCGTTGGAGACCAGTACCATTATCGGCCTCGGTACGTTCGTCGTCATCACGATTGCCGCGATCGCCGCCGTCGTCCAGTTGCGTCACCTGCGGCGCGCCAACGAACTGCAGGGCCTGTTGAGCGTTCTGGGCCGGGTGGAGGACCTGGATTTCCAGACCTGGGAGGACGAGTCGCGGCGGTTGGTGGCGGAACGACTATCCGACCCCGCCTATCGGCGCAGCATCGTCGAGGGCACCTTCGAGCGGGCCGGCAACCCGTGGCTGCTGCTGGCCAACTCCTACGAATGGCTGGGGGTGCTGCTGCGCAGGGGACTGATTCCCGACGGACCGGTCCTGGAGATCTACTTCGGGCGCATCATCAATGCCTGGGAAATGCTGGAGCCGATCAGTGCGTTGTTCCGGCGGCGTCCGGGCGGGCAGGTTCTCTGGGAGAATTTCGAGTACCTGTACGTGCGCGCGAAACGATTCGAGAAACGGCATCGCAGCTTCTATCCGCACGACACCCCGCGGGTGGATTTGAAAGACGCCTGGGCCAAGGCGGACGGCGTGACGAAGACGACGGACTGAGCCACGGTCCGCCGGGCCGGCGCGATGAATCGGGCACTGCGGGTTGTTGATCGATCCGCCGGTTATCCGCCCGAAGACTCCAGAGCGGCCGCCCCGCCTTCCGTCGCGGCGCGGCGGTTTTCGTGGCGAAGCAGGTAGGTGCGCAGGGCCCGGTCGCAGGGCACCGAGAAGTAGCGCGCGACCAGGACGCCCAGTCCCCAGCACGCCAGGATGACCGGGAGATACCAGGCCCAGCCCCAGTGCGGGCTCGCACCGAGGCCGCGGAACAAGGCCACCGCGCCGAACACGACGAACATGTGCGTGAGGTAGATCTCGTAGCTGTGCCGCCCCATGGAGCGCAGCCAGCCGAGGCCCGGCCACGGGCGGGACGGCCACGCATCCCTGCGCCACTGGAGACCGATCAGCAGGCACGCCGCGGAAGCGGTCAGCAGGAAGACGTCCCAGCTTCCGATCGCGGGCCAGACGAAGCGCTCAGTGGTCAACATGCCGACGATGCCCGCGCCGCCCGCGATGGTCAGCGTCCGGCTCGATGCGAGGTTCGGCCGTTTGACGCGCGCGGCGACCAGCGCGCCGATCATGCCCGCCGCGATCGCCGCCATGCCCGGCAGGTACGCCTTCTCCTGCCAGATCGGGTGCCCGTGCAATGCGTCGCGCGTGTAGGGCAACGACAGGGCCAGCGCGACCAGAAGCGGTAACAGCACCCAGGCCCGGCGCGTCAGCAACGCGATGATCGGGAACGCGAGATAGAACACTTCCTCGATCGACAGCGACCACAACACGTCCCAGTTGCCGGGCAGGTAGCCCGTGTGCCCTTCGTACCAGTTGAGGTGCAGGCCTACAGCCGACCAGATCGCGCCCCCCAGGGACTGCGACGAACGATGGATCACGAAGAATGGAACGCCAACGATATCGAGAACGGCGAGGATCAGCACGAGCGCCACGAGGCAGGGCACGATGCGGGCGAAGCGGCGGCCGTAAAAACCGCCGAGCCGTATTTGGTTGAGGCCGCCCCACCGTCGCAGCGACAAGCCGGTAATCAGGAAACCGGAAATCACGAAGAAGATGAACACCGCCTCGTAGCCGCGCCAGTTCAGCACGTTCGTCAGCCAGTGCGGAAGAACGGTATGGGCCGCAGTCTTGGACAACGGGATGCGAATCCCGATGTGATTCAGGATCACGAGGACGATGGAAATGCCGCGCAGCGCATCGATGCCGTGATTGCGCTCGGCGGTCTGGAACTCGGGGCTCCGCAGGCCGGGATTCATGGGATTTTGCCGGGAGCCCCGTAACCGAAGACCGAGACTAGCACAGCGCGGTCCGAGGCCCCGGCTGTTAGCGGAGCGGGAGGTGGACGTCGGTGACCAGCTCGTGTTCGCGTACCTCGGGGACGAGGTTGCGGTAGTGGAAGAACAGGGGGAAGTCGCGGAGTTCCTCGCCGCTCTCCGGCAGCCATTCGCGGTAGAGGTAGTAGGCGCAGTCGCCGATCCGGTCCTGCGGCCCGTGGTGGCGCGCCACCGCGCAGCGGCCCCCGGGGATGAGCCCCGTCACGACGCCTTGCGGGTTGTCCGGAACCGGCGCGTCGACCGAGCCGCAGATGTCGAACCGGAACGCCTCCGGCGCGGTCGTCTCCGGGTCGTCATGGGCGATGCCGAAGGTGTCGCTCGACGCCACCGGAGAGAGGCCGCTCGTCTTCCTCCACTCCATGAACCGGCGGGCCGACGCGTTGACCAGCTCGGGGGCGCCACGATGCTCGAGTACGGCGACACGGGTGTCCGGAAAGGTCACGATCTTCACATCCATGGTCGGGCTCCTGGTCCGGGCGGGAAGCCGGCAGCGCTTCGTCCATGCAGGCCAGTCCGGACGGCGCCGGAACTGCGAGGGCGCCTGCCCGAACGCGGAGCGGAACGCCCGTGAAAACGACTCCGGGTTCTCGTACCCGGCTTCCAGGGCGATGTCGATGATCCGCTTCCGCTCCTCGAATGCGAGGCCGTACGAGGCCCGTCGCAGTCGCATGAGCTGGACGTAGCGACTGACGCTGATCCCGGCATACTGCGAGAACTGCCGGTGGAAGTGGAACTTGGAAAAGTTGGCGATGTCGCCGAGGCGTTCCACGGTGAGGTCTTCCGACAGGTGCTCGTCGATGTAGGCGAACACCCGCTCGAACCGTTCCGCGTACGTTGCTTTCCTGCCGCCATTCACCGGAGCTCTCCCGTCGTCGACGCCCATTATCGGGCCGTCGCGGCCTCCTGTCCTGACGGATATTGCGCTTCGGCCCGGTGTCGGGCAATACGCCGTTGCAGCCCGGCTGTCCGGGGCCGCAGCGGCGACTGCCAGGTCCCCGAAGGCGGCACCGGCTCTGGGTCCCGGGCGATCGTGTAACAATGCGAAGCCTTGCCCCAGCGCGACGTGGCGGATCGGGAATATGGCTGACGCAGCAGACATGGACCGCATCATCTTTGTCTGGAATGCCGAGAAGAACCTGAAGGGGCGCTGCGTGGCGGTCGTGGATTTCCTGCGGCAGCAGCACTCCTGCTCGCTGTGCGAGATTGCCTATCACACGGTGAAGCCCCGTGCGGAGTGGGAAGAATACAAGCAAAGCCTCGGCGTTCCCGTGGCGGAAATCTACAAGAACCAACTCAGCCCGGAGCAGGCGGCCTGCGTGGCAGGCGAATATCCGGCCGTCCTCGGGCAGACGGGGACGCGTTACGTCCGGCTGCTCGACAGCCGCGCCATCGAGGCATGTGAAGGCGATCTGAATACCTTCAAGGCGAAGCTGGGCGCCACGCTGGCCGGTTACGCGGCGTAGCCCGCCTCCTGCGTGAGCGTGCCGCGCTCGCGGCGCGGCATTACAAATCGTACACGGGCCTGTGGCGGCGCGCCTGCGTCGTCCTGACGTGTTTGTAATAATGTGAGGCTGCTCATGAAGAGCACGCAGGTGGACGGGTTTCTCCGACCCGCCCTGTCTCCCCCGCGCGCCGCTTTGGATGCGGCGTGCAACCCGCAAGGAGGTGTAGCAGTGAGATCATCCATACTGGCGAGTACCCTGCTCGTGGGCGCGGCGCTCGCGATGCCCGCCTACGCGGCCGGCCACAAGGCCCAGGCCGCCAACGACGGTTCGAGCGTCCCCGCCTCGTTCAAGTACTGGACGACGGAGCATTCGAGCAAGACCAACGGTACCGTGACGATCAACGGCCGGCATGTCCGCTACGAGGCGGTCGCCGGCACCATCGTGCTGAAGAACAAGAAACACCAGCCCGCGGCGAGCATGTTCTACGTCGCCTACTTCAAGCGCGGCGTCCGGAACCCCGCGGACCGGCCGGTCACGTTCTTCTACAACGGCGGCCCCGGTTCCTCGTCGATGTGGCTGCACATGGGCGCGTTCGGGCCGAAGCGCATCGACACGACGCCCGCGCCGCATCATACGCATGCCGCCCCGTACAAGCTGGTCAACAACCAGTACAGCCTGCTGAACGCGACGGACGAGGTCTTCATCGACGCGCCCGCCACCGGCTTCAGCCGGATCCTGCCGGACGGCAACGGCAAGAACTTCTTCGGCATCGACCAGGACGGCGCGGCGTTCGCGAAGTTCATCACCCGCTTCCTGTCGAAGTACGACCGCTGGAACTCGCCGAAGTACCTGTTCGGTGAAAGCTACGGGACGACGCGAAACTCCGTGCTCGCCTGGGACCTGGAGCACGGCAAGAACGTCGACCTGAACGGCGTCATCATGCTGTCCGCGATCCTGAACTTCGACACGGGGATCGACAGTCCCGCCATGAACCCCGGCGTGAACCTGCCGTACGAGCTGGGCCTGCCGACCTATGCGGCGACGTCCTGGTACCACAAGCAGCTTCCGCCCAAGACGCAGGGCATGAAGCTCGACGACCTGCTGAAGCAGGTCGAGCACTTCGCGATGAACGGCTACGCGCACGCCCTGATCCAGGGCAATACGCTGTCGGACTCGGACAAGCGCGCCGTGGCGGAGAAGCTGCACCAGTACACGGGCCTGTCCGTGAATTACCTGATGAAGGCCAACCTGCGCGTCGGCGGCGGCGAGTACGAGCACCAGGTGATGAACGGGCAGGACACGACCACGGGCCGGTTGGACACCCGCTTCACCGGGCCCAGCATGGACCCGCTGGCCAAGCGCTCCTACTACGATCCGCAGTCGGCCTCGATCAGCTCGGCCTACGTGGCGGCGTTCAACTCCTACGTGCGTGACACCCTGAAGTTCGGGAAGGGGCACCACTACCGCCCCGTGTACTACGGACATCTGAACTGGAAGTTCAAGAACGTCGCGCCCTTCCACGGCCGGCCGCAGACCACGCCGAACGTGATGCTGAACCTGGCGGCCGCGATGAAGTACAACCCGAAGCTCAAGGTGATGGTCAACGGCGGCTACTACGACCTGGCAACGCCGTTCTACGCGGCGTGGTACCAGTTCGAGCAGATGCCGATCCCGCCGAGCATCCAGAAGAACATCAGCTTCCACTGGTACAAGTCCGGGCACATGGTGTACGTGCACAAGCCGTCGCTGAAGGCGATCCACGCGAACGTCACCAAGTTCATCGAGAACTCCGACGACGAGTGAGCGTTCGCCGGAAACGGCAGCTCGAAAATCGGAAAGGGGCCCTCGGGCCCCTTTCCTTTGGCGTGTGCTGCGGTCGCAGCGTGCGGACGGGCGTGCCCGACCCCTGCCGTCGCGGCACCGGACGCCCGGTAGGCTGTGAGTATCTCCGCGCAGCTATGCTACGGTCCCGGGCATTGCGAAAGAAGGAACGTTTCATGCGTATCGGCACCGCAGGGAGGCTGGCGGCATCGTTTCTTGCAGCGGCATTGCTCGGTTCGGCGGGCAGTGCGCTGGGCGCGGCACCGGCCGCGTCGGGACACAAGGCGGCGGGCAAACACGGGGGCGGCTTCACCGCCGGTCCCATCGCGATCACCGGCGGCGCGCCGGAGGCGACCCTGCCGTTCGACCTCGTGAACAGCAGCGTCTTCATCCCCGTCACGGTCGACGGCAAGGCGATGCGCTTCGTCTTCGATACCGGCGGGCGCAACCTCCTCACGCAGCAGGCGGCGAAGAAGCTGCACCTGAAAAGCCGCGGGCGCCTGAAGATGATCCCGGGCGGCAAGAACCGGCCGCCGACCGCCGTCGGCGTGGTGCGGTCGATCGACGTCGGCGGCAAGGTCACGATGCGCCACCAGAAGATCCTCGTCGTCGGGCTGCCGGGCTTCTGGAAGACCGAGGGCGCGCGGCTCGACGGGCTGGTGGGCAAGGAGCTGCTCAACCGCTTCGTCGTGCGCATCGATTATGCCGACCGCAAGCTGACGTTCATGGAGCCTTCCGCCTTCGATGCCGGCAAGGCCGGGCAAGCCGTGCCGATCGTCGGGTTCATGGGCGGCGATCCCCTCGTCCGCGCGAAGCTCGACGGCATCGCGGCCACTCTCGTGGTCGATACCGGTTCACATGAGCCGCTGTTGCTCTTCAAGCCCTTCGCCGACAAGCACAAGCTCATCGCCCGCTACAAGACGACACCGGAGACGGTCGTCGGCTGGGGCTTCGGCGGCAAGATCGCGGGCCGGGCGGCTCGCGGCTGCAAGCTCGAGTTGGGCCGCGTCCGGTACCGCGACCCGGTCCTGGTGCTGGCGGGCTCGGCAAAGGGCGCTACGGGAATCAAGCAGATCGCCGGTGACCTGGGCGGCCCCGTGCTGCGGCACTACACGGTCACTTTCGACTACCCCGACCGCAAGATATACCTCAAGGCGCCCCCGGGCCAGGCCGCGCCGCACGATTACGACCGCTCCGGCATGTGGGTCAACCAGCAGGGCGACGACTTCGCGGTCCGCGGCGTCATGCCCGGCGGCCCCGCCGCCCGCGCCGGCATCCGGGCGGGCGACGTGGTGACGACCGTCGACGGCAGGAAGTCCGGCTCGCTCACCTTGAGCGGCTTCCGCTCGATGCTCCGCCAAGCGGAGCCGGGCAAGAGGATGACGCTCGGCCTGCGCGGGCATTCCTCGCCGGTGACGCTGAAGCCGCGGCGACTCATCCCGGAGACGGGCTGCCCCGCCCCGGGCTCGGACTGACGGCTCCGCGCCGCGGCCCCAGTCGCCCGCGGCGTGGTCAGGCGGGCGGCTGGAGGCTGACGAAGCGCAACTCGGTCATTTCCTCGATCGTGTAGGCGGGGCCCTCGCGCGTGTTGCCGGATTCGCCGATGCCGCCGTAGGGCTGCTGGTCGGCGCGGAAGGTCGGCATCTCGTTGACGAGCACACCGCCGAAGTCGAGGCGCTTGACCGCCTTCAGGGCCTTGCCGACGTCGCGCGTGTACACGCCGCAGTGCAGGCCGAACTCGCTGTCGTTGGCGAGCTCGATCGCCTCGTCGAACTCGGCGTAGCTGGCGACGGTCATCACCGGGCCGAAGACTTCCTGGCAGCTCAGGCGGACGTTGCGGGGCACCCGGTCGACGATGGTCGCGGGGAAGAGGTTGTCCTTCGGCTTGCCGCCCGCGACGACCTTCGCGCCGCCGGCGACGGCTTCCTCGATCCACTCTTCCACGCGCTTGTTGTCGGCGGCGCGGATCAGCGGGCCGATGTCGGTCTTCTCGTCCATGGGGTCGCCGCAGGTCAGGCCCGAGGCGAGGTGCTTCGCCTTCTCGAGGAACTTGGCGTGGATCGACTCGTGCACGATCACGCGCTGCACAGAGATGCAGCTCTGGCCGGCGACGCCGAAGGCGGCGGCCTTGAGCCGCGGCATGATGGCGTCGAGGTCGGTATCGGGTTCCACGATCACGGGCGAGTTGGAGCCGAGCTCCAGCGCGACGCGCTTCTTCGGCGCCTTGCCCGCGATCATCCAGCCGACCGGCGCGCTGCCGGTAAAGGTGACCATCTTCGGGATGTCGTGGTCGACGAGCGGCTCGGCGGCCTCCTTGCCCTTGTCGGTCACGACCGAGATCCAGTCGCCGGGCATCCCCGCCTCGACCAGCAGTTCCACCAGCCGGATGGCGGTGATCGGCGTCTGCGGCGCGGGCTTGAGCACGACCGGGCAGCCGGCGGCGATCGCCGGGGCGAGCTTGTGCGCGACCAGGTTGAGCGGGAAGTTGAACGGCGTGATCGCGGCGACCACGCCGAGCGGCACGCGGAGCGCGAAGCCGACCTTGCCGGCGCCGGCGGCCGAGGCTTCCATCGGGATCATCTCGCCGGAGAGCTTCCGCGCCTCCGTCGAGGAAAACGTGAAGGTGTCCACGCAGCGCGCCACCTCGCCGCGCGCGCTGCCGATCGTCTTGCCGGACTCGCGCGTGATGGACTGCGCGAGTTCCTCGCCGTGTTCGCCGATCAGCCGCGCGGCCTTCGTGAGCACGTCGGCGCGGCGGTGCAGCGGGAAGTCGTCGCGCTTGAGCGCGGCCGCGGCGGCGCGGCACGCCTTGTCGACCTCCGCCGGACCGCACAGCGGCACTTCCTCGAAGGGCTTGCGGGTGTAGGGATTCTCGACCGCGACGGATTCCTTCGTCGTGATCCGTTCGCCGGCCACGCGTACGGGTGTCTGTTTCATCGATGTTCCTCCTCGAAGTCTCAGTGTCCTTTTGTATCGAGTAGTTTCGGGCGGCGGTCCGTCAGGGGGTTCGCAAGCTGGTAGGCATGCGCCGCGCGCAGCACCAGATCGTCACGGTGGCGCGCGCCGACGACCTGCAGCCCGACGGGCAGGCCCTTCTCCGTGAAGCCGCAGGGCACGGAACAGGCGGGTTGCCCGGTGAGGTTGAAGGGATAGGTGAACGGCGTCCAGCTCGGCCAGTGCGGCTGCTTCCAGCCGGGCGGCACTTCCCGCCCCGCCTCGAACGCCGCGATCGGCATCGCGGGCGTCAGGAGCAGGTCGTAGCTCTGGTGGAAGCGGTTCATCTTCTCGGTGACGGAGCGTTGCGTGTTGAGCGCGTCCAGGTAATCGAGCGCGCTGAGTGTCTCCGCCCATTCGGCGACTTCCACGAGCGCCGGGTCCATGAGCTTGCGCTTGTCGGGACCCAGTTCGCGCATGGAATTGGCGGCGCCGCCGTAGAACAGCCGCTCGAAGTGTTCCTCGGGGTTGGCGAAGCCGGGATCGACGGCCTCCACCTGTGCGCCGAGCCCCTCGAACACGCGCACGGCCGCCTGCACGATGCGCGCGATCTCGGGATCGACCTGCGCGAAGCCGAGCGTCTCGCTGTAGGCGACGCGCAGCCCGTCCACCCGGCCGGTGAGCGCCGCCAGGTAATCGACGTCCGGCGGCGGCAGCGTGGTGTCGCCGAAGTGCGGCTCGGCCATGACGTTCAGCAGCAGCGCCGTGTCCTCCACCGTCCAGGTCATCGGGCCGGGATGGGCCAGGTTGCCGAAGGAACTCGGCGGCCAGAACGGCACGCGGCCCTGCGTGGGCTTGTGCCCGACGACGCCGGTGAACGCGGCGGGGATGCGGATCGAGCCGCCGCCGTCGGTGCCGAGCGACAGCGGCGCCATGCCGAGCGCCACCGCCGCGGCGCTGCCGCCGCTCGAGCCGCCCGGCGTGGTCGAGGTGTCCCAGGGGTTGCGGGTGATGCCGGTGAGCGGGCCGTCGGTCACGGCCTTCCAGGCGAACTCGGGGGTGGTGACCTTGCCGACGGGCACGAAACCGTTGCGCCGCAGCGCCGCCACCGCCGGCGAGTCGATCTCCCAGGGCTGGTCGGGGTCGAAGATCTTCGAGCCCTTGAGCGTGGGCCAGCCGCGCGTGAGGAACATGTCCTTCACCGCCACGGGCACGCCGTCGAGCACGCCCATCGGGTGGTGGCGCAGGTAGCGCTCCTCGGAGCGCCGCGCCTCGGCGAGCGTCGTGTCCTCGTCGATGAGGCAGAAGGCGTTCACCTCGCCGTCGAATGCGCGGATGCGCTCGAGCGAGGCTTCCGCCGCCTCGACCGGCGAGAGTTCCCCCGCCTCGAACAGTTCCACGAGGCGCAGGGCTGACAATTCCGTAATCTGCTCGCTCATCGTTCGTCTCCTTCTTCGGTTGCGGCTCGCCCGTAGCCGCGGCGCTTGTCCACGCGGTTGAGCAGCGGTTCGCCCGACTGCCAGCGTCGGAAGTTGCCGGCGAACTGCTCGACCAGCGTCCGCCGCCACCCGACGAAATCCCCCGCCATGTGAGCGGTGACCATCACCTGCGGGAAGTCCCACAACGGGTGGTCGCCGGGCAGCGGTTCCTCTTCGAAGACGTCCAGCGCGGCGCCCGCGATGCGGCCGTCGCGCAACGCCGCCGCCAGGGCGTCCGTGTCGACGACGGGGCCGCGGCCGACGTTGATCAGGCGCGCCTCGTCGCGCATCGCGGCGAACGCCTCGGCGTCGAACAGGTGGTGCGTTTCGTCCGTCAAGGGCGCCGCCACGGCTACGAAGTCGGCCTCGCCGAGCGCCTCGATCAACCCGTCCTGCCCGTGGACGCGCTCGAAGTCGGGATCGCCGCTCCGGGCGCTGCGCGCGACGCCGGAGACCCGCAGCCCGGCGGCCCCGGCCAGCCGGGCGATCGCACGGCCGATGGAGCCGGCGCCCACCACCAGCAGCCGCCGGCCCGCCAGGCGTTCGGTGTCGCGGTGGCGCCAGCGGCGTTCGCCCTGGAGCCGGACGCTCGCGGGAACGTCCTTGGCGAAGGCGAGCATCATGGCCAGCACGTGCTCGGCGATGGCGGCGTCGAAGATGCCGCGCGCGTTCGTCAACGGCACGTCGGATTCCACCAGTGCCGGGAACAGCAGCGCGTCCACGCCGGCGCTCGTCGCGTGCACCCACTGCAGCCGGCGTGCCTCCGGCCAGGCGGCTTCCAGCGCCCCGCTGCGGAAGTCCGTCACGAGCGCCACGTCCGCGTCGGCGATCGCCTTCGCGAGGCCCTGCTTGTCGGTGGCGAGCCGGTGCTCGGCGCCGGGCACGAGGGCGTCCAGGTCCGGGGGCGGGTCCCCGGGCGCGTGGAGTACGGCGACGACGGGTTGGTTGGAGATTGTTGCCTCCATGACGATGCCGGGACGACGCAATACGGGTGTCGCAGGGGCCGGCACCCGAAGTTCACCTTACGCCATCCGCGGCATGCGTCAACGGGGGGATCGCGGAACATTTCGCGTAACGAAATTGTCTGGAACAACAAGGGCTTCCGTTTGGCGGATGCAGCCTTCGGGGAGGTTGACCGCCGGGCGGGGCCGATCTAACGTTGAACCATGCCCACACCGGCTCGGCCGCACGCCGGGAAGGAGAAGAAACCATGATGTCGCGCGACCTCGATCTCCACGAAAGCCCGGAACCGATGTGGGGGCCGGCCCTGCAGTCGATCCCGGTGCCCGGCATCCGCAAGATGGTCAACATGGCCTCCCAGATGGACGACGTCGTGCACCTGTCCATCGGCCAGCCGAGTTTCCCTACCCCCGAGCACATCGTCGACGCGCACATCGAAGCGCTGCGCGCCGGCCAGACCGGCTACACGATGGACGCCGGCCTGCCGCAGCTCCTGGAAACGATCGCCGAGTACTACACGGAGCGTTACGGTCACCACATCGATCCCGACAACGTGCTGGTGACGACCGGTTGCACGGAGGCGATGTACCTCGCGCTCTCCGCGACGGCGGCTCCCGGGCGCCAGTTCCTCGTGCCGGACCCTGCGTTCTCGCTCTACGCGCCGCTCATCCGCATGCAGGGCGGCGAGGTCCGCCGCATCCCCACGAACGTCGAGGCCGGGCACCAGCTCGACCCGCAGGCCGTCATCGACAACATGCAGATGCACACGTTCGGCATCGTGCTCAATTCGCCGAACAACCCGACGGGCGCCGTGTATCCGCCGGAAACCATCGAGGCGATCGTGCGCGAGGCGGCGTACCGCGGCATCTACGTGTTCAGCGACGAGGTCTACGACCACCTGGTGCTCGACGACCTCGAGTACGCGAGCGTGCTCAAGTGGGCGTCGGACCTCGACCACGTCGTGATCGCGAGCAGCTTCTCCAAGACGTTCTCGATGCCGGGCCTGCGCCTCGGCTGGGTGATCAGCAGCAAGGGCCACATCAAGAAGCTGCGCCGCTACCACATGTTCACGACCACGGTGGCCAACACGCCGGCGCAGTTCGCGGGCGTCGCGGCGCTCACCGGCGACCGGAGCTGCGTCGACGAGATGGTGGCCGAGTACCGGCGCCGGCGCGACCGCGTGGTGAAGCTCGTGAGCGAGGCGCCGCAGCTCACCGGCTACTGGCCGCAGGGCGCGTTCTACATCTTCCCGTCGCTGCCGCCGAAGACCAACGCCACCAACGTGGCCGTGCGCATGCTCGAGGAAACCGGCGTGTGCGTGGTGCCCGGCGACGCCTTCGGCGAGCACTGCAGCAACTCGCTCCGCATCAGCTTCTCCGCCTCGATGGAGGCGATCGAGGAAGGCTTCAGCCGGATGATCCCCTGGCTCGCGGAACAGAACTTCTAGCCCCGCGCCAGGCGATGAACGGCAGGACGAGCGCGAGGACGAGGCAGCCGCCGAAGGCGTAGACCATCACGGGGTACAGCGTGTAGCCGGGCAGGACCAGCTTCACGCCGCCGAACAGCGAGGCGAGTACGAACAGCAGCGTGTAGAGGGCGATCGCGAGCGCCATGCCGGTCGCGGCGCGCCGCCTCGGTTGCACGGCCTGCACGGTCGCCGCGTGGCGCGGCGGCAGCCAGAGCGACAGGCCGATCATCAACACGCCGGACACGAGCAGCGCGACCAGGTCGCCGGTCTCGCCGTGCCCGAGCGCCATCAGCGTCGCGCCCGTGACGAGCGAGGCGACGATGGCCCAGAAGGCGCCGTTGGAGTTCGCGCGCCGCCAGGTGAGCCCGAGCACCAGCGGCGCGAGCAGCGCGATGTTCACGGCGCTGTTGACCACCAGCAGGTGCAGGATGCTCTTCACGCCGAGTGCACCGATGATGCCGACGAGGCCCAGCGCGATCTGCAGCCCGAAGCTCACGTACACGGCCCGCCGGCCCGTGGGGCGCAGGTTGAAGTAGCGGTCGAGCACGTCGAACTGCACGATGGAGGCGACGTTGTTGATGACGGCGTCGCCGGTGGAGAAGACGAGCGCGAGGCCGCCGAGCAGGAACAGCACCGCCGCCCAGGTCGGGAAGAGCTGCACCACGAGCCGGGTGGCCGCCTCGTCCGGGGCGATGCCGGGCATGACGTGGAAGGCGATCATGCCCATGACGCCGGAACCGAGCGCGAACGGTATCCACAGCGCCGGGAACCCGACCATCGCCCGCGCGGCGCTCCTGTCGTCGCGCGCGGAGAACATGCGCTGCCAGAGCACGGGGTTGGCGATGGCGAGCGCGGCGAGCGTCATGAAGAAGTCGAGCATCTTCACCGGTCCCCACGCGAGCAGGTTGCGATTGGCCGGCGCCAGGCCGGCGACGAAGTGCCCGAGGTTCACCTGGTGCGCGGCCAGCGCGAGGCTGACCGCCACGGCGAGCCCGGCGATGATGAGCTGCACGATGTGGGCGCGCGCCGTGCCCTCGTAGCCGCCGAGCGCGGTGTAGAGGATCAGCACGGCGCCGCCGACCAGGCTCGCGACGCCGGTGCCGATGCCGAGCAGCGACGCGAGCACGATGCCGATCGCGACGACCACCGAGACCACCACCAGCACGCTCGCGATGAGCACCGTGATCAATGCCGCGAAACGGGTGCGCTCGTCGTAGCGCGCGCCGTAGTACTCGACCAGCGTCACGCCGCGGGGCATGGACGCGCGCATGCGCGCGATCAGGTTGACCGGCCAGACGAAAAAGACGAGCGGCAGTGCGACGCCGAGCGCATACCAGATCGGTCCGGAGAGGCCGTACCTAAAGCCGCTCTCCGCCGCCGCGAGCAGCGTGTAGTTGCTGGCGTAGACGGCGACGAGCGTGGCGATCAGGGCGCCGGTGCCGAAGTTGCGGTGCCCGACGTAGGCCACTTCCTCGGCTTCCGTCCCGCCGCGGCTCCTGAGGAAGTTGCGCAGGTTCCAGGCGAGCAGGCCCAGGAAGTACAGGCCGACGACGATCGCCACGTTGGTTTTCATTCCCTTGCTCCGGTGCGGACGCGGTCGCCGACCGATTATGCCGGTTCCCGCCGCCCGGATCTCTGCTAAACTGCGCGCCGCCCTGGCACCGGCGGTCGGCGCCAGGGCTTCTTTCCAGCCCGCGCAGGTATTCCGCGCCGGCCATCCGGCCGCAAGCAACGGGCGCTCCAGTGATTTCTCTTTCCTGGGCCGCCGACCCGGGAGTTTTAATGTCCTTCGATCGACTCGGCCTTTCGGCCGCGCTTCTCCGTGCCGTGGCCGAACAGGGCTACGCCGAACCCACCCCCATCCAGCGCGAGGCCATCCCCGTGGTGCTGCGCGGGGGCGATCTCATGGCCGGCGCCCAGACGGGCACCGGCAAGACGGCGGCCTTCACGCTGCCCCTGCTGCAGCGCCTGTCGGCAGACGCCCCGGCCGGGCGCCGCGCCGTGCGCTGCCTCATCCTCACGCCCACGCGCGAACTCGCCGCGCAGGTCGAGGAAAGCGTGCGCACCTACGGGCGCCATCTCCAGCTCAAGTCCCTGGCGATCTTCGGCGGCGTGAGCATCCGGCCGCAGATCGATGCGCTGCGCCGCGGCGTGGACATCCTCGTCGCCACGCCCGGCCGCCTGCTCGATCACGCCGGCCAGGGCACCGTGGACCTCTCGCACGTGGAAATACTGGTGCTGGACGAGGCCGACCGCATGCTCGACATGGGCTTCATCCACGACGTGCGCCGCGTGATCCGGGCGCTGCCGAAGCGCCGCCAGAACCTGATGTTCTCGGCGACGTTCTCCGCCGACATCCGGCGCCTTGCCGACGGGCTCCTGCACCAGCCCGAGCAGATCGCCATGGCGCATGCCAACACCGCCGCCGAACTCGTCGCGCAGACGATCCACCCTGTCGACAAGCATCGCAAGCGCGAGCTGCTCTCGTGGCTGATCGGATCGGGGAACTGGCAGCAGGTGCTCGTGTTCACGCGCACCAAGCACGGCGCCAACCGCCTCGCCCGCCAGCTCGAGACGGACGGCCTCGCGGCGGCCGCGATCCACGGCAACAAGAGCCAGGGGGCCCGCACGCGCGCGCTCGCCGGATTCAAGAACGGTAACGTGCGCGTGCTCGTCGCGACCGACATCGCCGCGCGCGGGCTCGACATCGACCAGCTCCCGCACGTCGTCAACTACGAGCTGCCCAATGTGCCGGAGGACTACGTGCACCGCATCGGGCGCACGGGCCGCGCCGGCAACGAGGGCGAGGCCGTGTCGCTGGTCAGCGGCGAGGAGCGCAAGCACCTGCGCGGCATCGAGAAGCTCCTCGGGCGCGACCTGCCGACGGCGGCGGTGCCCGGCTACGAGCCCACCGGGGAGCGTCCCCCGCAGGAGGCGCACGCCCCGGCCCGGCGACCGGCGGGCCAGGGCCAGCGCCCGGGGGGACAGCGCCGGAACCCGCGTCGCCGGAGCCATCCGCGCGGACGCGGCGCCGGCGGCCGCCGCTAGCAGGCGGCCTGCGTCAGCGGGAGCGTTTCCTGCAGGTCAGGGTGTCGCCCGTCTTGAGCGGGCCGTCGGCCTTCGCGTGCCGGTAGGTGATCCGGAATGTGCCCGGGTCGTGCTTCGCGAAGACGAACGCTTCCCGGCCGCCGTGCGCCGTGCTTCGCTGGAGGCGGATCGTCCCGTCATCCGGGAAGAGGACGTGGAACGTGCGCAGCCCGCCAAAGCTGTCGTGGATGACCGTGGAGAACCCGTGCGTCTGCGCGTCGATGCCCCAGATCGAATACGCGTCGTAATGGTGCGGCGGCTTGTCGGTGTGGACCTCGAGCAGCCACTTCCCGCCGAGGATCGTGCGGAACTGTTCCGTCGACGCGATGGGCTTGCCGCTCGCGAAGTGCCCGGAACAGTCCCACGTGCCCTGGAAGTAGCCCGCCAGGTCGGCGACGGACGGCGCCGCCATGGCCGGGGCGGCCAGCGCGGCGAGCAGGACGGGGAGCGACAGGAGACGGTTGCGGTTCATGAGCCGTTCGGGGGTACGGGGGGGAGCGGAGCCTAGCACGCGCGTCACCGCTGGCGCCGGCTCCACGGCGGGCGCGGCGGCACGCGCCACCAGAGAACGAGCACGTACAGCCAGACGGCGACGTAGGCGGCGGTGAACACCCACAGCGGCAGCGGCCAGTAGAGCAGGCGGTCGATCCAGCCGGCGATCAGGGGTTGCGGGCGCCCGCCCCGCTCCAGTTGCTCCTGCCAGAGCGTCAGGAAGCAGGCACGACCCGCGAGCGCCTGCGCCGCCACGGCGGCGAGGATCGCGAGGTGGGCGAGCCGCCACCAGAAGCCGCGCACCCAGCGCCAGCCGCGCCACGCGCCGAGCGGAATCAGCACCAGCCCCGCGACATTGAAAGCCACGACCGCGACGTGGACGCCGAGTACCGTCCAGGCGAGTGCCGGCATGGCGGTTGCTCCGGAGCGCGCGTTTCGAGCTTACGCCCGAATGGCGCCCCGCGGGCGGGACCGATATAGTCGGACGGCGACTGCCGCCGGAAGAGACCATGCAGATGCCGGACGTCCTCGCCCCGATCCGCGAGTTCCTGAAGCTGGAATCCGCGGGCGGCATTCTGCTGCTCGTCGCCGCGGCACTCGCGCTCGTCTTCGCCAATACGCCGCTCGACCACTACTACGCCGAGCTGGTCCGCATGCCGGTCGCGATCCGGGTGGGGCCGCTGGAGATCGCGAAGCCGTTGCTGCTCTGGATCAACGACGGGCTGATGACCGCCTTCTTCTTCCTGGTGGGGCTGGAGCTGAAGCGCGAGATGCTCGAGGGAGAGCTGTCCGAGTGGCGCAAGGCGGTGCTCCCGGCCATCGGCGCCGTGGGCGGCATGGCGGTGCCCGCGATCCTCTACATTGCATTCAACGCCGGCGACGCGGAGGCGCTCAAGGGCTGGGCGATTCCCGCCGCGACCGACATCGCCTTCGCGCTCGGGATCCTCGGGCTGCTCGGCAGCCGGGTGCCCACGGGATTGAAGGTGTTCCTCGTGTCGCTCGCGATCTTCGACGACATCGCCGCGATCCTGATCATCGCCTTTTTCTATACCGGCGACCTCTCGGTGACCGCGCTGGCGGTCGGGGGCGGCTGCCTGATCGTGCTGTTCCTGCTCAACCGCCGCGGCGTGGTGTCGGTCGTCCCCTACCTGTTCACCGGGCTGGTCATGTGGGTGGCCGTGCTCAAGTCCGGCGTCCACGCGACCCTGGCCGGCGTGTTGCTGGCGCTGTTCATCCCGCTCCGCGACCGCGCGGACCCCGACCATTCGCCATTGCGCGAACTGGAACACGACCTGCACCCGTCCGTGGCCTTCGTGATCCTGCCGCTGTTCGCCTTCGCCAATGCCGGGGTGAACTTTTCCGCCATGGGCGGCTCGGTGCTGCACCCGGTGCCGCTCGGCATCGCGGCGGGGCTGTTCTTCGGCAAGCAGCTCGGCGTGTTCGCGGTTTGCTGGCTCGCGATCAAGGCCGGTCTCGCGAAGCTGCCGGAAGGCGCGAACTGGGCCTCGCTGTACGGCGTGGCCTTGCTGTGCGGGGTCGGCTTCACGATGAGTCTCTTCATCGCGACACTGGCCTTCGAGGAGGGCGCCGCCGCCTATCTCGGCGTGGACCGCCTGGGTATCCTCGCGGGTTCGTTGCTTTCCGGCGTCACCGGTTATCTCTGGCTGCGTATCGCCCTGCCGGAACGGCCGGCGGCGGATAGCGGATGACTCAGGATGCCGGGCCGCCGTGCTTGGCGATGACCCGCAGGAACGCGTCGCCGAAGCTCGCGAGCTTCTTCTCCCCGACGCCGCTCAGCGCGAGGAAGTCGTCCCGCGTCGCCGGCCGGTGCTCGAGCATCGCCCGCAGCGTCGCGTCGGGGAAGATCACGTAGGCGGGCACGTTCTGTTCCTGCGCGAGGCGCGTGCGCGCGGTCCGCAGCGCCTCCCACAACTCCGCGTCCGCGGGTGCGATGTCCGGCGCGCCCGCCTTCTTCTTCGCGTCGCGCTTGCGTTGCGGCTTGCGGTCGTAGCGCACGCGTAGCGTGTGCGTGCCGCGCAGCAGCGCCGGGGCCTCCGCCCCGAAACGCAGCCCCCCGTACGTGGCGTCCGCCTCGAGGTAGCCGCGGGCAAGGAGCTGGCGGATCAGTGAGCGCCACTGGCTGACGGCGAGTTCCTCGCCCACGCCGAACGTCGACAGTTCCGTGTGGCCGAGCCGCTCGGCACGCTCGTCGGGTTCTCCGCGCAGGTGATGAACGATGTGTCCGGCACCGAAGCGCTGGCCCGTGCGATACACGGCGGAGAGCAGTTTCTGCGCGGCCTCGGTCGCGTCCCAGGTCTCGGGCGGGTCCAGGCAGGTGTCGCAGTTGCCGCAGTCCCGTTCCGGGTCTTCGCCGAAGTAGCCGAGGAGGTTGATGCGCCGGCAGCTCGCGAGTTCGCAGTAGGCGAGCATCGCGTCGAGCTTGCGCCGCTCGACGCGCTTGCGCTCGTCGCCCGACTCGGACTGCTCGATCATGCGTCGCCGCTGCATGACGTCGTTCAGGCCGTAGAGCATCCACGCGTCGGCGGGCAGTCCGTCGCGCCCCGCGCGCCCGGTCTCCTGGTAGTAGCTCTCGATGCTTGCCGGCATGTCCAGGTGCGCGACGAAGCGCACGTCCGGCTTGTCGATGCCCATGCCGAAGGCGACGGTCGCGACGATCACGACGCCGTCCTCCATCAGGAAGCGGCGCTGGTGCCGATCGCGCACGGCGTGGTCGAGTCCCGCGTGGTATGGCAACGCCGTGACGCCCTGCGCGGCGAGCCTTTCGGCCGTACGCTCGGTCTTCGCGCGCGAGAGGCAGTAGACGATGCCGGAATCGCCCGCATGCTCGTCGCGGATGAAATCCTGCAACTGCTTCGAGCCGTTCGTGCGTTCGGCGACCCGGTAGCGGATGTTGGGCCGGTCGAAGCTGTGCACGAAAACGTCGGCGGCGGGCATCTGGAGGCGCTCGACGATCTCCTTGCGCGTCGGCAGGTCGGCGGTGGCGGTGAGCGCGATGCGCGGGATACCCGGGAAGCGTTCGCCGAGCACCGCGAGCTGCAGGTACTCGGGCCGGAAGTCGTGCCCCCACTGTGAGACGCAGTGCGCCTCGTCAATGGCGAAGAGCGCGATGCTGCAGCGTTCCAGCAGCTCCAGCGTGCGCGGCTGCAGGAGGCGTTCCGGGGCGATGTAGACGAGGTCGAGCGTGCCCTCGCGCATGCGTTGTTCGACGTCGCGCTGCTCCGCCGGCTCGAGGCTGGAATTCAGGCAGGCCGCCGCCACTCCGAACTGGCGCAGCGCCGCGACCTGGTCGGCCATGAGCGCGATCAGCGGCGACACCACGACGGCGACGCCCGGGCGCATGAGCGCCGGCACCTGGTAACAGAGCGACTTGCCGCCGCCCGTCGGCATCAGCACGACGGCGTCGCCGCCGCCCGCGATGGTGTCGATGATTTCGCGCTGGCGCCCGCGGAACTCGCGGTAACCGAAGGTGCGCTGCAGGATCGTTTCGGCGGTGTCGTACATGCGTGCGGTCGTGCGGCGCGCGCGCCGCGTGGGTGCTCCGGTCATCCTCCCCCCTCGTGTCGCCGCCCGGGTTCAGTCGGCCCGGCCGAATCCCCCGGCCCCGGGCGTGCGGATCTCGATGGCGTCGTCGGCCTCGAGCTCGGCCGTCTCCGCGTAATCGAGCGTGTCGGTCTTTCCGGTTGAACGTAGCACACGGTTTTCGCCGCGCGCGCCGGCACCGCCGCCGTCGAGGCCGAACGGGTCGGTGTGGCGGCGGTTGGAGAGGATGGTGACGGTCATGGGTTCGCGGTAGCGAATCCGTCGGACGAGGCCGTCGCCGCCGCGCCACCGGCCCGCGCCGCCGGAATCCGGCCGGACCGCGAACTCCTCGAGCACCACCGGGTAGCGGAACTCGAGCAGTTCCGGGTCGGTGAGGCGGCTGTTGGTCATGTGCGTGTGCACGGCGCTCGCGCCGTCGAAGCCCTCGCCCGCCCCGGCGCCGCCGGCGAGCGTCTCGTAGTGCTGGTGGCGTTCGTTGCCGAAGGTGAGGTTGTTCATCGTGCCCTGGCTCGCCGCGAGCTTGCCGATGGCGGCGAGCAGCGCGTCGGTGAGCACCTGGCTGACTTCCACATTCCCGGCGACGACCGCGTGCGGGTGCGGCGGGTCGAGCATGGAGCCGTCCGGCACGCGGATCTCGACCGGGGCGAGGCAGCCGTCGTTGAGCGGGATCGGCTCGGCGATCAGCGTGCGCAACACGTAGAGCACCGCGGCGCGCACCACGGCGCGCGGCGCGTTGAAGTTGCCGGGCCGCGCCTCGCTGGTGCCGGCGAAGTCGAACACGGCGGCGCCCGTCTTCCGGTCCACGTCCACGGCGACCACGATGCGGCTGCCGTCGTCGAGCGGCGCCTCGAAGCGCCCCTTCGCGGCGAGCTGCCTGAGCGCGCGGCGTACGGCTTCCTCGGCGTAGTCGGCGAGGTGGCGCATGTAGGCGTGGACACTGTCGAGGCCGTAGGTGTCGGCCAGGTGCAGGAGGTCGCGCTCGCCGCGCGCGTTGGCCGCGACCTGCGCGCGCAGGTCCGCGAGGTTGCGCTCCACGTTCCGCGCCGGGTAGCGCGCGCCCTCCAGCACCTTGCGCATGGCCTCGTCCTGCCATTCGCCGCCGGCGACCAGGCGCATGAACGGGATCAGCACGCCCTCTTCGTCGATGTGGCGGCTGGCCGCGGGCATCGACCCCGGGCTGATGCCGCCGATGTCGGCGTGGTGCGCGCGCGAGGCGACGAAGAAGGCGGGCTGGTCGCCGCCCGCGAACACGGGCGTGATGACGGTGATGTCCGGGAGGTGCGTGCCGCCGGCGTAGACGTCGTTCGTCACCCACACTTCGCCGGCCTGCGGCTCGTGATCGGCGAGCAGTGCCTTGATGGTCGCACTCATCGCGCCGAGGTGCACGGGCATGTGCGGCGCGTTGGCGACGAGCGAGCCGTCGGCCATGAACACGGCGCAGGAATAGTCGAGCCGCTCGCGCACGTTCACCGACTGCGCCGAAGCGCGCAGCGCCTCACCCATTTCCTCGGCGATCGCCATGTAGCGCGCGCTCATCAGTTCCAGCGTCACGGGGTCGCGTTCCGTGCCCGCGCGCGTCGTGCGGAGCGGTTGTCCGCGGCGCATCACGACCTCGCCGTCGGCGCCGACTTCGGCGCGCCAGCCCGGCGCGATCACGGTGGTGCCGGTGTCCTCGATCAGCACCGCCGGGCCCTGCAGTGCGGCGCCCCGCGGCAGTGCCGCGCGGTCGTGGAAGGGCGTGTCGACCCAGGCGTCGCCGAACCAGACGCGGCGCGTCTCCGTCGCCGGCGGCAGTTCGCCGTCGCGGACGGCTTCCCACTGCGGAGCCTCGCTCCGCGCGCGCGCCTCGACGCGGAGCGCGGCGATGACGGCGCGCCGCTCCTCGAGCACGAAACCGAAGTGGCGCCGATGCGCCTCGGTAAAGCGTTCCAGGACGTCGGTCGCCGTGCCGAAGGCCACGGGCAGCGCCGTCTCGTTGCCCGCGTAGCGAACCAGCGCCGTGGTGTCGAACGCCATGTCGGCCGCGTCGGGCGCGTCTTCGGCGAGTCGCGCCCGGGCCTGCCGCTCGAGGTCGGCGGCCGCCTCCGCCGCCGCGCCGTGGTCGGCGGGAAGCTCGGCCTCCACGCCCTGCTCCAGCAGCACGCTGCGGTCGGACAGGCCGATGCCGAGCGCCGAGAGCACGCCGGCGAGCGGATGCACCAGGATCGTGTCGATCCCGAGCGCATCGGCCACGGCGCAGGCATGTTGCCCGCCCGCGCCGCCGAAACTGTTGAGCGCGCACCCGGCCGGATCGTGCCCGCGCGCGACGGAAATCTTCTTGATCGCCGCCGCCATGTGCTCCACCGCGACGGCCAGGGCGCCGGAAGCGAGCTCTTCGGGCCGGCGCTTCTCCCCGGTGTCGCGCTCGACGCGTCCGGCGAGCGCCTCGAACCCCTTGCGCACCGCGTCGTCGTCGAGCGGCTCGTCGCCGCCGGGCCCGAACACGCGCGGGAAATGCGCGGCGGCGATGCGCCCGAGCAGCAGGTTGCAGTCGGTGACCGTGAGCGGCCCGCCGCGCCGGTAGCAGGCCGGCCCCGGGTCGGCGCCGGCCGAGGCGGGGCCCACGTTCAGCCGTCCGCCGTCGTAGTCCACGATGGAGCCGCCGCCGGCCGCGACCGTTTCCACGGAGAGCATCGGGAGCGCGAGCTTCACGCCCGCGATCTCCACCTCGCGACGCCGTTCCCATTCGCCCGCGTAGTGGCACACGTCGGTGGACGTGCCGCCCATGTCGAAGCCGATCACCTGCTCGAAGCCGGCGCGTCGGGCGGTTTCCACGGCGCCCACGACACCGCCCGCCGGGCCCGACAGCAGCGCGTCGCGGGCCGCCAGGGCGCCTCCGCCGGCGAGCCCGCCGTCGGACTTCATGAAGGCGAGCGGCACGCCGGGCAGCGCGTCGGCGAGCCGGCCCGTGTAGCGGCGCACGATCGGGTCCAGATAGGCCTCGGTCACGGTCGTCGCCGCGCGGGTGACGAGGCGCATCAGGGGCGAGGTGTCGTGCGACGTCACGACGCTTTCGAAGCCGGCCGCGCGGGCGATGTCCGCCACGCGTGCTTCCTGGCCGCCGTGGCGCCAGCCGTGCATCAGGCAGATCGCGCAGCTCGTGCAGCCGTCCTCGCGCGCGGCGGCGAACGCCTCGCGCAGCGCGCCTTCGTCGAGCGGCGCGAGTTCCCCGCCCGCGACGTCGAGGCGCAGCGCCGTGGTGGCGACGCGCGCATACAGCGGCGGTGTGCGCCGGATGTCGAGTGCGAAGAGATCGGGACGCGACTGGTCGCCGATGAACAGGCTGTCACCCAGGCCGTCGTTCGTGACGAACAGCGTCCGGGCGCCCTTGCGCTCGAGCATGGCGTTGGTGGCGACGGTCGTGCCGACGCGCACGTCCGCGATACGCTCCAGCGGCAGTTCGCCCTCCGCGCCCAGCAGGCGGCGGATGCCGGCGATCACGGCGTCCTCGCCGCGCGCGGGATCGTTGGAGAGCAGCTTCGTCGCGTGCAGCCGGCCGTCCGGCGCGCGGCCGATCACGTCCGTGAACGTGCCGCCGCGGTCGATCCAGAAGCGCCAGCGCGCGTCGTGCATCCGTGCATTGGTCATGCGGTCATTATCGCTTGTCTCGCCGGACGCCTAGCCGGCTTGCCGGCGGACCGGGCGGGAACGGGGTTTCTCGCCGACGATGTCGCGGAACAGGCTCGATTCGCGCTCGTAGAAGCGCTCGGTGTGGAGCGATTCCTCGAGCCGGAAGCCCTCGAAGTCGAGGTGGTGCGCCAGCTCGTGAACGAGCGTGCGCAGGAAGGTGCGGAACGCCACGACCTGCCGGCGGCGCGCGGTGTGCATCCACACCGTGATTTGCGCGGGGCTCCCGCCATCCGCTCCCTCGTAATAGCCGTGGTACTCGGAGCCGCCGCGCTCGGGGCGCGTGCGCCGCACCGTGATCCGGACCGGCGGCAGGCCGAGCGCGGCGACGAAGGCGTCGGCGAGGGCCTGCGCAGCCTTCCGCACCGCGGCCTGGCGGCCGCTGTCCAGCGCGTCGCCCAGGTGGTCCGCCAGCGGGCGGAACACCGCCGCCTGCAGGCGGGGCGCGTGCAGCCGCTCGCTGCGCTCGTACAACTCGCGGCGCCGGGGCGACAAGCGGTAATAGAAGTCGAAGACCACGGCGACCCTCCAGGCCCGGAGCCCGAGAATACTGCACCCCGGGCCCTGGTGCGCCCCCATGCGTCAACCGCGCCGGACCCGATCCCCCGACGCCGTGCAATCCGGACCGGTCGCGGCTATAGTTAGGTAAACAAACTAAAGAAAGGGAGGGCCGGCAGGATGGACGAGGCGCTGGAGACGGTGCTGGTGAGGCTTGCGACCGGCCTGCAGCGGCGCCTGGCCGGCCACGCGCGCCGGCAAGGAATCCGCTGGAGCGCGCTGATGGCGCTCGGGGACCTCCGCGCGCACGGCCCGCTGAGCCAGCGCCAGCTCGCCGAGCGCGAAGGCGTGACCCCGGCCACCATCAGCCTGCTGGTCCGCGAGCTCCGTGCGGAAGGCCTGGTCGACGAAACCGCCGACCCGCACGACGCGCGGCGCCGCCGGCTGCGCCTGACCCGCGCGGGGGCGGGCCGCCTGGAGCACGACCTCGAACGGCTCTCCGGCGCGCTGGCCGACCTCCCGCTTTCCTTTTCCGGCGGCGAGCGCCGGGCCCTCGCGGCGGCCCTCCCGGTGTTGTTGCGCGAACTCGGCTAGCGCGCGAACAGGGCGCTGCGCCGCGCGAGGCTCGCCGACGGCCAGTATTCGTTGCGGTCGTAATAGGCGGGCACGGCGGGCGTGCCGGGCGGCAGCACGACCCAGGGTTGCTTCGAGGCGGTAAAGATGTGGATGTCGGGCGGCAGGCGGTCGGGATCGTCGAGCGTTCCCACGCGCACGAAGCACACGCGCCCGCCCGCCCCGGCGTAGTTGCTCCACACGGCAATGCGGCAGCGCGGGCAACGGCTGATCGCCTGTCCCTTGCCGCTCAGCGACGGGGTGTCCACGACGTCGACCGTGCCGGCCAGCAACTCGACGCGGTCGGCCTCGATCATCGCGTTGACCGCGAACGCGGAGCCCGTCTCGCGCTGGCACCAGCGGCAGTGGCAGCAATGAACGAACAGCGGGCCGCTCGTCAGGCGGTAGCGCACGAAGCGGCAGGTGCAGCCACCCTCGAAGGGCGGCTCGTCCGCGGCGCGCATCGCTCCGATCTCAGCTCCCGACGAAATGCGGCTTGAGGCTGTAGTACACCTCGGCCACGAAGCGCTTCGCCGGCACGCGGTTGCCCCACCTGGCGTCGAACTCCGCCGTGGGATGGGCCGCCTGGATTTGCGCGAGCGTCTTGCCCTGGTCGACCAGCGTGCGGACCTTGTCCCGAACCGTCGCCATCATGTTGCGGAAGCGAATGAGCGCCGCCTTGTCAGCCACCGGCCCGTGCCCCGGCACGACCACGGTCTTGTCGTTCATCCGCGGAAGCACGCGGTCGATATCGGCGATCATCCCGCCCACGCTGCCCCCGGCCTGTACGTCGATGATGGGGTAGAGCCCGTTGAAGAAAAGATCGCCCATGTGCACCACGTTCGCCTGCTCGAAGAACACCACCGAGTCCCCGTCGGTGTGGCCCGGCGGCAAGTGCAGCACGCGGATCGTCTCCCCGTCGAAGTTCAGCGTGATGGCGTGCTCGAACGTGAGCGTCGGGAGTGCGGACGCCGGCACCGGCGCGAGCGTCGACCCGCCGAACGGCGCGCGCTGGATCTGCGCGAGGCGCGCCCGTACGTTGGCCTGCGCGATCACCGTCGCTCCCGCGGCGTGCATGCGTTCGTTGCCGCCGGTGTGGTCCTGGTGGTAGTGCGTATTGACGACGAACTTCGGCGTCCCGCCGCCGAGCGCCTTGAGCTTGTCCAGGATCGCGGGGACGAACGGCGCGAACTCGTCATCGACGAGGAACGTCCCGTCTTTTCCGATCAGCGCGGCCATGTTCCCGCCCCGGTCGTAGAGGTACCAGAGGTGCGGCGCGAGTTTCTGCGTGCGCACGGGGTGCGATGCGGGCGCATCGGCGGCCCCGGCGGGCCGGGCTGCCGCAGCGGCGAGCAGCGCCGCGGAGAGCGCCACGGCAAGGCCTTTTGAAACGGTCATGGTCGGGGCCCTCGGGGCATGCCACGCCCGGGAGGCTAGTCGAATTCACGGGGCCGCGCCAGCCGGCTGGCGCCTGCTATGCCCGGGCGTTATCGGCCGTGCAGCCGCTACTCCCAGCCGGCTACGGCCTTGCGTGCCGCTGCGTTCGCCGGGCGCGCGAGCAGGCCGGTGGGGCTCAGGCTGATCTCGTACTGGGCGCCGTCGGCCATCGGCAGGTAGGTCGCGGTGCCGTAGCTCGCGTCCACGAGCGGCAGCCAGCGTGCCTGCCGGTGCGCGATGTCCCACAGGCTCAGGCCCCGCGGCCGGGAGAGCGCCACGACGCTCTCGCGCTCGCGGCGGGCCTGCGCGATCGACTGGTAGCGCCCGGACAACCGCTCGAGCCGGTACAGGGGCGGCAGTCCCAGCAGGGTCCCGAGCCCCTTCCACTTGATGATCCGTGCGTCGACCTCCCACTCGTCGCCCGTCAGCTCGGCGTCGACGGTATGGCCGTCCGGGCGTGCCAGCGTCACGTCATAGCGTTGCGGGCCGACCCCCACGAAGCCGATTTCCCCCACGGGTTCCTCGGCGTTGAAGCGCGCATACGTCAGCAGGTTGATACCGATGAGCAGGGCGATCGCCGCCGCGAAGCCGACGACCAACCCGCCGAGCCCGTGGACCGATCCGCGCGCGTAGCGCCGGCGCCGCAGATGGCGCCCGCCGTTGAGCAGCAGCAGGAGCGCCAGCAGCCCGCCCGCCGCCACGCCGGCATCGAGCCAGAGGGCCGGAGTCACGGCGCGCTTGCGGGAGCGGACATGGATTCATTCTGACCCCCTGCCCGCGGTCCGTAAAGAGCCGCCGTGCCTGCCCCCGGTCATGGCGCACCGGTCCGTCCGGAGCACAATGGAGACCCCGGAGAACGTGACGGATGCCCGCATGACCGCACGCGTTTCCAACGCCGAGATCGCCGACAAGTTCGAGCGCCTCGCGGACCTCCTCGAACTGCAGGACGACAACCCCTTCCGCGTGCGGGCCTATCGCAACGCCGCGCGCGTGATCGAGGGACTCCCGCGCCCCCTGGCCGAGATGCTCGCCGCCGGCGAGGATCTGGACGAACTGCCCGGAATCGGTGCGGCGATCGCGGAGAAGATCGCCACGATCGTCAAGACGGGCAAGCTCCCCGCGCTGGCGGAAGCGGCGAAGACCACACCGCTCGTGCTCACCGACCTGATGCGCATCCCCGGCCTCGGTCCCAAGCGCGTCCGGGAGCTGTACGAGACGCTGGACGTGAAGAGCGCCGCCGACATTACCCGTGCCGCGAAGAGCGGCGAACTCGCGCAGCTTCCCGGCTTCGGCGAGAAGCTGGCGGGCAAGATCGCCGACGCCGTCGCCCATCTCTCCCCCGAGCAGAAACGCTTCCGGCTGGCGGACGCGGAGAAGCTCGCGGCGCCGCTGGTCGAGTACCTCAAAGGCCTGGCCGGAGTGAAGCGCGTGGTCGTAGCCGGGAGCCTGCGCCGCCGCCGGGAAACGGTCGGGGACATCGACATCCTCGTGACGGCCGGGCGCGGCGCCGGCATCCTGGACAAGCTCAAGCGCTTCGACGGCATTCGCCGGGTCGTGTCGAGCGGCGACACCCGCGCGACGGTGATCGTGGCCATGAACCTGCAGGTGGACGTGCGGGTCGTTCCCGAGGCGTCCTTCGGCGCGGCGCTCTATTACTTCACGGGGTCGAAGGCGCACAACGTCGCGGTGCGCCGAATCGCGCAGGGCAAGGGGCTGAAGCTCAACGAGTACGGCCTGTACCGCGGCGACACGCGCATCGCCGGGAAGAGCGAGGACGAGGTGGCGAAAAAGCTGGGCCTCGCCTGGATCCCGCCGGAATTGCGCGAGGACGCCGGCGAAATCGAGGCGGCCGCGCACGGTCGCCTCCCCGAGCTGGTGACCCTCGAGGCCCTGCGCGGCGACTTGCACAGCCATACGACCGCCAGCGACGGCCATGCGAGCTTGCGCGAGATGGCCGAGGCCGCGCGCGAGCAAGGCTACGCCTACCTTGCCGTGACCGACCACACGCGTTCGACACGCATCGCCCACGGCCTCGATCCGAAGCGGTTGAGCCGGCAGTTCGCGGAAATCGACGCGTTGAACGAAACCTTCAAGGGGTTCCGGCTGCTCAAGTCCGCCGAGACCGACATTCTCGAGGACGGCTCGCTCGATCTGCCGGACGAGGTGCTCGCGGAGATGGACTTCGTGCTGGGCACGGTGCACGCGCACTTCGAACTGCCGGCGGCCAGGCAGACGCAGCGTCTCCTCAAGGCCTTCGACAATCCATATCTCTCCGGGCTCGCCCATCCCACGGCGCGCCAGATCGGCGAGCGCGAGCCCATCCGGCTCGACTTCGACCGCGTCTGCGAGGCCGCCGCCGAACGGGGCATCTTCCTCGAGGTCAACGGTCAGCCGGCGCGGCTCGACCTCGACGCCTCGCGCTGTCGCCGGGCGACGGAACTGGGCGTGAAGCTCGCCATCTCCTCCGATTCCCACAGCGCCGCGGGCCTGGAGACGATCCGCTTCGGCGTTGACCAGGCACGCCGCGGCTGGGTGGGCAAGAAGGACGTCGTCAACACGCGTTCCCTGCGCTCGCTCCGGGGGATTCTCCGGCGTCCCTGACGGCCCCCGCGACGCGCGCCATGTTAGGGTTGCTGGCACGCGCCGCGAACCCATAACAGCACGAAACAGGCGGTTGCGCGGCTGATCCCGCCCGAGCCACGGAGGTTCGCGTGCAACGCCTGCTGGATTACTTCAAACGTCATACGAATCCGCCCGTCTTTATCGTGTCCGGGCTGATCATCCTGTTCTTCCTCGTATTCGGCGGTGTGGCGCCCGGTGCCCTGATGGCCGGGGCCAACGCGATCCAGCACGTCATCACGCGCGACTTCGGCTGGTTCTACATCCTCGTGGTGAGCTTCTTCCTGGCATTCGTGCTCGTGCTCATGTGCACGCGCTTCGGCCGCGTGCGCCTCGGGCCGGACGACAGCCGGCCCGCGTACGGCACCCTGGCGTGGTTCGCGATGCTGTTCACCGCGGGCATGGGGATCGGGCTCGTGTACTACGGGGTCGCGGAACCGCTCGCGCACTTCGCGAACCCGCCCGTGGGACCGGCGGGCACGCGCGAGGCGGCGCTGCACGCGATGAACTGGACCTTCTATCACTGGGGCCTGCACGCCTGGGCCATCTACATCGTGCTCGGCCTCGCAATGGCGTATTTCACGTTCCGGCACAAGCTGCCGCTGCGCCCCGCGTCCGCCTTCTACCCGCTGATCGGAGACCGCATCTACGGGCCGATCGGCCACGCCGTGGACGTGCTCGCGGTCTTCGGCACCGTGTACGGGCTGGCGACCTCGATCGGCATCGGTGCGCACCAGATCGGCGCCGGGCTCCAGGTGCTGTTCAGCGTGCCCAATACGCCGGACACGCAGGTCCTGATCATCGCCGCGATCGAGGTCATCGCGATCGCCTCGGTCATGCTGGGCATCGACAAGGGCGTGCGCAACCTGAGCCTGCTCAACCTCTGGCTCGCCCTCGCGCTGATGCTGGCCGTGCTCGCGGCCGGACCGATCCTCTACCTGCTGAGCGAGTTCCCCAACTACATGGGGTACTACCTCGAACACCTGATCGGGACCAGCCTGAGTACGTTCGTGGACGGCACGGGCACCAAGCAATCCGCGGCGTGGCAATCGCACTGGACGCTGTTCTACTGGGGCTGGTGGATTTCCTGGTCGCCGTTCGTCGGCATGTTCATCGCGCGCATCTCCTACGGGCGCACCGTGCGGCAATTCATCATGGGCACGCTGCTCGCCCCGGCGGGTGCGTCGTTCGTGTGGTTCACCGTGTTCGGCGGCACGGCCCTGCACGCGGCGCTGCACGGCGCGAACGGGCTGGTCAACGCGCCGGCGGGACAGGTGATCTTCAAGCTCATCCAGGAGCTGCCCTTCGGGCACGCGCTGGGGGTGACGGTCTCCGGTCTCGCGATCCTCGTCGTGACGTTGTTCTTCGCGACCTCCTCGGATTCCGGTTCGTTCGTGGTGGACATGCTCACCAATGGGGGCGATCCCCACCCCGTGCGGCTGCAGCGGCTCTTCTGGGCCATCATCGAGGGGCTGGTGGCGATCGTGCTGCTCGAGGCCGGCGGCGTGAAGGCGCTGCAGACCGCAGCCATCACCACGGGCCTGCCCTTCGCGCTGGTGCTGCTCGTCATGTGCTACTCCCTCTACCGTGCCGCGCGGGCCGAGCACCCGGCGCTGCCCGACCGGTTCCACGCGGGCTTGAGCCGGGCCGCGGCACGCGCCCGCGGCAGGCGCGGGCGGAACGCGCCGGTCGCCACCCGCGACCGGGACTCCGGCGAAGCCGCGGAAACCCCCTGAAACGCGCGGGACCGGCGGCCGCGGCGCCGGTCCGGGTGCTAGGCTGAAAGCGTCCCCAACCGGGAGTGTGCGTCGATGGCCGACCGGAAGGAAGTCGCGGTAATCGTGGGCGTGGGGCCGGGCCTGGGCGCGGCCCTGGCGGAACGTTTCGCGGCCGGCGGCTACGCCGTGGCCCTCGCCGCGCGGTCCACCCGCCACCGCAAGCCAATCGCGGAGAGTATCCGCGAGGCCGGCGGCCGGGCCGAAGGCTACGACTGCGACGCCGGCAAGCCCCAGTCCGTGGCGTCCGCATTCGCCCACATCCGCGACACGCTCGGCGAGCCCCGAGTACTCGTCTACAACGCCGGCAGCTATGCGCCGGGCGGCATCCTGGAGATGGACCCGGAGCGCTTCGAATCGGCCTGGCGCGCCAATTGCCTCGGCGGTTTTCTCGCGGCGCGCGAAGTGCTCCCGGCCATGCTCGAGCGCGGCAGCGGCACGATCCTGATGACCGGGGCCACGGCCGCGCTGCGCGGCGGTGCCCGTTTCGCCGGGCTGGCCGTGGGCAAGTTCGGCCTGCGTGCTCTCGCGCAGAGCATGGCGCGCGAGTTCGGCCCCAGGGGCATACACGTCGCCCATTTCGTCATCGACGGCCAGATCGCCACGCCGGGCGCGCTGGAAGGTCAGCCCGGGCGCGGCGAGGAGACCTTCCTGGCGCCGGCGGCGATCGCCGAGACGTATTGGCAGGTGCACCGCCAGGACCCGAGCGCCTGGTCGCTGGAGGTGGACCTGCGCCCGCACGTCGAGAAGTTCTGAGAGACCCTGCATAATCCGGGGCATCATCCCGTGGAGGGCCACCCCATGCGGAATCGAGCGACGCCGCCGCTCCCGGTGCCGTCGTGAGTGCGCTGACCGAGCCGCCGGCCCGCCGGGCGGTCCATGCGCCACAGGGCGTGGTCGCGACCTCCCAGCCGCTGGCTGCTTCCGCGGGCCTGTTCATGCTGCGGGAAGGCGGCACGGCGGCCGACGCCGCGATCGCCATGGCCGCGGCGTTGACCGTCGTCGAGCCCACGAGTTGCAGCATCGGCTCGGACGTCATGGGCATAATCGCCGCGCCGGAGGGTATCCACGGAATCATCGGTGCCGGTCGCGCGCCGGCCGCCCTGGACGTGGAAAGCGCACTCAGAGCGATTTCGCCGCGCGGGTGGCACACGGTGACGGTGCCGGCCGCACCCCGCGCGTGGGCCGATATACACGCCCGCTACGGGCGCCTGCCGTTCGGCCGCCTGCTCGAGCCCGCCGTGACCTATGCACGCGGGGGCTTTCCGTTGAGCCCCGTGGTCGCGGCGCAGTGGCGGGCGCTGGCGGGCGGCAAGCATCTCCCCGAGGGCGAGCCCTTCGCCGCCTTCGCCGAGACGTTCCTGCCCCGGGGTTTCGAGCCGGTGCCCGGGGCGCGTTTTGCCAACCCGGACCTGGCGGCGACCCTGGAACGCGTCGGCGCCACCGGCGCCGAGGACTTCTACAACGGCGACACCGCCAAGCACATGGCGCACTTCGCCGAGGCCACCGGCGGCTGGCTCCGTACGGGGGATCTGGCCGCGCATTCCACCGAGTGGGTGGAACCGCTCAGCGTTCCGTTCCGCGGCCGGCGCGTGTACGAGTTGCCGCCGCCGACGCAGGGCGGGGTGGCGCTGCTGGCCCTGGGCCTGCTCGACCGCGTGGGGCCGCAATCGGACCCGGTCTTGGCCGAACACCTTGCCGTCGAAGCCATCAAGCACGCCTTCGCCATGAGCCTGCCCGTGGTCGCCGACGGGGCCGAGCCACGTGCCTGGCTGCGCGCGGTCCTGAACACCTCGGTGCTGGCCGACGAGGCCGGTGCGCTCGGTGACATCGCCGCGCCGGGGACTCAGGACGCGCGCCTCGATGCCGGCACGGTCTACATGGCCGCGGCCGATGCGAACGGGATGATGGTGAGCCTGATCCAGTCGAGCTTCATGGATTTCGGAAGCCATGTGGTGGTCCCCGGCACGGGCATCGCACTGGCCAACCGCGGTTGGTGCTTCAGCCGCCGGCGCCACCATCCGAATGCGCCTCACGGCGGGCGCCGGCCTTACAACACGATCATCCCGGGGCTCGTCTCGGACGGCATCGGGCGGCCGCTCGGCCCGTTCGGGGTCATGGGCGGTTACATGCAGCCGCAGGGCCACGTGCAGGTGCTGCGCCGGCTGCTCGACGACGGCCTGGACCCGCAGGCGGCGCTCGACGCGCCCCGCTGGCGTTTCATCGGCGGCCGCGACGTCGAGTGCGAGGACGGTTTCGACCGCGCGCTCGAGACCGCTCTGGCGCGTCGGGGCCATCACATGCAACGCCAGCGTTCCCATGCGCCGTTCGGCCGCGGGCAGATCATCCAGCGCAGCGGACGCGACTGGGTGGCGGGCTCGGACAACCGGGGCGACGGTTGCGCTCTGGGCTATTAGTCGGGAAACTCTGGCGCAAGCGCGAGTACGCAGGGGGCGGGATGAAAACACTGCGCGTGGTCCTGTCGCTGGTCCCGGTTGCGGGCCTGCTGGTCGGGGTGTTCTTCGTCAACCGGGCGGAGCCGATCGTGCTCGGCCTGCCGTTCCTGCTGTTCTGGGTGAGCGCGTGGTCTGTCGGGACCGCGGTGGCGATGGCGCTGGTCTACGTCCTGGATCCACGCAACCGGCGTCGCAGGGAGGGCTGAAGACGCCGTGTCCATCGCGATCATCCTGCTCACGTTCGCATTCGCCATCGGGCTCGGTCTCGCGGCCCGGCGCGGGCGGCGCATGGATCTCGAGCAGTGGACGATCGGGCGGCGCGGCTTCGGCGTCGCCATTGTCTTCCTGCTCATGGCCGGCGAGATCTACACCACGTTCACGTTCCTGGGGGCGAGCGGCTACGCCTACGGCCGCGGGGCGCCGGCGCTCTACATCATCGCCTACGGCGCCGTGGCCTACGTACTCGGCTACTGGTTCCTGCCGCCGGTCTGGCGTTATGCGAAGGCGCACGGCCTGATCACCCAGGCGGACTTCTTCGCCCACCGCTTCGACAGCCGTGCGTTCGGCGTCGCCGTGGGCCTGGTCGGGGTGCTGGCGATGCTCCCCTACCTGGCCTTGCAGCTCCAGGGCCTCGGGCTGATCGTGGAGACCGCCACCGGCGGGGCCATCCCGTCCCACTGGGCGATTCTGCTGGGGACGGCGGGGCTCGTCGGTTACGTGGTGGTGTCCGGCATCCATGCCTCCGCATGGACCGCCGTGGCGAAGGACATCCTGGTGCTGGGCGTGGCCGTCTTCCTCGGCGTTTACCTGCCGCTGCATGCCTACGGCGGGATCGGCGCGATGTTCCACGCGCTCGCCGCACAGCATCCGCAGCTCCTGACGCTGCATGCGCCGCAGGGCCCGCTCTGGTTCGCCTCGACCGCACTGGTCTCGGCGCTCGGCTTCTGGATGTGGCCGCATGCCTTCGCCTACACGTTCTCCGCGCGCGGCGAGCACGCCTTCCGCCGCAATGCCGTTTTCCTGCCCATGTATCAGCTGCTGCTGTTGTTCATCTTCTTCGTAGGCTTCGCGGCGGTCGGCATTGCGCCGGGGCTCGCGCGGCCGGACCTCGCGCTCCTGGCCGCGACCGCGAAGACGCTACCCGGCTGGGTGCAGGGGCTGGTCGGCGGCGCGGGCGTTCTCGCCGCCCTCGTGCCCGGCTCGCTGCTGCTGATCGTGACCGCCGCGCTGCTCGCGAAGAACGGTCTCGCGCTCGTGCCGGCCTTCGCCGGGGACCGGCGTGTGCACCTCGTCGCGCGAATCCTCGTGGTACCCGTCGCGATCGCCGCCGCCTGCTTCGCGCTGTTCGGGAGCACCGGCATCGTCGGGCTCCTGCTGCTCGGCTACAGTTACATCACGCAGCTCTTCCCCGCGCTCGCGCTCTCTTTCCTCGCGCGCCGCTTCGTCACGACGGGCGGCGCCTTCTCGGGGCTGGTTGCCGGCGCTGCATTCGTGACCGTGCTTACGCTCACGCACCGCCATGTCGTGGGGTTGCTGCCGTTCCTGCCCGCAAGCCTCACCGGTCTCAACGACGGCATCGCCGCGCTGGTGGTGAACATCGCGGTGCTGGCGGCGGTGAGCGCGGCGACCGGCGGGCTGCGGCGCCGGGAGGTGCCGGTCGGCTAGCCGGCCGGGGAGAGCGCGCCGGTCAGTTCCGCGACGTGACTGAAGCCGTGGCGCGCCATGTAGCCGCGCAGGCCGCGGTTGATCTCCGCGCAGGCGAGCGGCTCGCGGAAGAGCACCGTGCCCACGCCGACCGCGGAGGCGCCGGCAAGCAGAAACTCCACCGCGTCCTGCCAGTGCATGACCCCGCCCTGGCCGATGATGGGCGTGCCGTGACGCTTCGCCACCTCGTAGACCTGGCGCACCTTGAGCAGGGCCACGGGTTTGATGGCCGGGCCGGACAGCCCGCCCTGACCGTGGCCGATCACGGGGCGGCGGCGCTCGACGTCGATGGCCATGCCCGAGATCGTGTTGATCACGGCGAAGCCGTCGCTCCCCGCCTCGATGCACAGCCGCGCGTTCTCGGCGATGTCGGTCTGGTTGGGCGAGAGTTTCGTGATCAGCGGCTTGCTCGTCGCCGCGCGGCAGGCGGCGACCACCCGGGCCGACATCTCCGGCGAATTGCCGAATATCATGCCGCCTTCCTTCACGTTCGGGCACGAAATGTTGATCTCGATGGCGTCGATGGGGGAGTCGTCGAAGAGCCGGCAGACCTCGGTGTATTCGTCCACCGTCGCCCCCGAGACGTTCGCGATCCAGCGCGTCTCCGCCGGGTCCAGCGTCGGCAGGATGTCGCGGACCACCGCCCGGGCGCCGGGGTTCTGCAGCCCGATCGCGTTGAGCATGCCCATCGGTGTCTCGTACACCCGGTGCGGCGGGTTGCCCAGCCGCGGCTCGAGCGTGGTGCCCTTCAGGCAGACGCCGCCCACCTCGGCGTGCGAGAATCCCGCCACGCGCGGGTATTCGTGGCCAAAGCCCACGCATCCCGACAGCAGCACCAGCGGGCTGTTGAAGGGCAGCCCCAGGAACTCCATCTTGAGCGGGTCGCTCCCGCCCGGCCCCGCATGTTCGAAATCGTTCTCTATCACCCGGAAATCCCGCCGAATACGGGCAATATCATAAGGCTTGCCGCCAACATGGGCGCCCGCCTGCACCTGATCCACCCGCTCGGCTTCAGCCTCGAGGACCGTTATCTCCGGCGTGCCGGCCTCGATTACCACGAGCTTGCCGCGATCCACGAGCACGACGACCTGGACGCTTTCCTGCGCGACGTCGCCCCGCCGCGTTTGTTCACGCTCTCGACGCACCACGCCCGCCGCTACACCGAGCCCGACTACGCGCCCGGCGACGCCTTCCTGTTCGGTCCCGAGACCCGAGGCCTCCCCGCCGCCGTCCGCGATCTCGCCCCGCCGGAGTGCCGCCTGACGATTCCGCTGCGGCCCGGCAACCGCAGCCTCAACCTCTCCAACGCCGTCGCGGTCGTCCTCTATGAAGCGTGGCGCCAGCACGATTTCGCGGGTGCCGGAGTGGGCTGACTCTCGCGCAGTCTCAAAGACGTCGGATGAACAACTCGATGCCTGCCCCGTCCCCGGACTGTAGGCTTGCGGGAGGTCCGTCCGTTCGCGGTGGACTCGCCCCGCCGTTTACTCGTGCGCGCCTGCTGCGGCCAACGTGGTTGTGGCGGCATTGGCCGGCTTGTATCCGGCGTATTTTCTCAGCAGTGCCTGGAAGCGCGGATCGTGCCGGATGGGATCCCAGAGCGGGTCGATCCACAGCATTCTTGGCGAGTAGTACACGTGGATGCTGCCGGGCATCGCAAATGCGTGGGTCAATAGCGGAACCGCCAGGTCGGCGCGCCCGGCGTCGGAGTACAGCCCCGCATCGCCCAGCATGTAGCCCGATCGCACGTACCGGTCTCCGGTCCGGGCGAAAACGGCCCATGCGCGGGCGACCGCATGCAGACCCTGTGCCGTGCGGCCCAGGTGGATGTCCGCGTCGGCGACGTTTTGCCACACGGAGGCCAGGTTGAGGCCGTACTCCCGTTTCAATTGCGCGCGCGATTCGGCCAGGGCGCGCCTCAACAACGGCCGCGCGCGTGACATGTCGCCCATGTAGTAGTAGAGGTCGCCCTGGAGCAGCGCCTTGGGCAGACGGTAGGGCCGGAAGTTGTACCCGGTATCGGGGACGCTGTCGAGCAGGGCGAGCGCTTTGTGGTACTTCCTCTCGTAGGTCAGGAAATCCACGCGCTTCAGCTTCAGGATCGGCGCGGTGCCGCGCACGGTGTCCAACGCGCGCTGAATATTGCCGCTCGAGGACAGGATCGTCCGGGCCAGGTAGATCTTTGCGAGCGTGTTGCCGGGATCCAGCGCCAGGGCGCGGTGAAACGCGCGCTCGGCATCGGCGTAGCGGCTGATCGCCATATAGGATTGGCCCAACGCCCAGGCCCGATGCGAATTGCGTGGATCCAGCCGGAAGGCCTGCCGGTAGGAGGCAATCGCAGCCTCGAAGCGACCCAGCCGGCGGTCGATGGAGCCGCGCGCCGCCAACGCATCGGCGTCGCCGGGCCGCAGAGCCAGCGCGGCCGAGAAGACCTTCCGGGCCGCGGCGTAATCGCCGCGCCCGTAATAGTCGCTGTAGCCGAGCGCGAGTCGCGCGGCCGCGAGGTCGGGAGCTAGTTCCAGCGCTCTTCCGGCATCGGCCCGGGCCTGGGCCTCGAGCGCTTTCACGTCCTTCGCGCCGACCCAGGCAAGGGCGCTCTCGCAATAGGAGCGCCGCGCCCAGGCCAGGGCAAAGCCCGGCGCCCGCGCAAGGGCCGCCTTGTACGTCGAAATGGCCTGGCGCAGCGCGTCGAGGCTGTTGTCCGTGAAAAACCCGCGGTTGACCAGGTATTCCGCCCGCAGGAACAGGTCATTCGCCGCGGGATCACCGCTCAACTCCGTCGCCAGGCGCTGCGCCTCGCCGGCCGATAGCTTGGCCTTCAGGGCGGTTGCGACCCGCTGGGCCACGTCGCCCTCCACGCTGAACAGCTTGTCAAGCGTGCGCTCGTAGCTTCGCGCCCACAGGTGGTCGCCGGTGCGGGCGTCGACCAACTGCACGTTGACCAGTACCTTGTCCCCCGTCTTCTGCACGCTTCCTTCCAGGATTGTCGTCACGCCGAGCTGGCGGGCGATGTCCTTCAGGTCCCCGGGATGGCTCGTGTAGCCGGCCGTCGAGGTGCGCGAGATCACCTTCAGCTCGCCGATGTCGGCGAGCTTGGTCAGGATCAGGTCCTGTATGCCGGCGGCAAAGTAGGCGTTGCCCTTGTCCGCGCTCAGGTTCTCGAACGGAAGCACGGCAACGGAGGGACGCCGGGGGGCGGTGGCCGTGGCTTGCGAGCCGGCGAAGATTCGCGGCCGCGCCAGGAACAGCACGAAGCCGGCGACCGCGGCCGCAATCACGCCTCCCACGGCCGCCCGGCGCCAACGCCGATCCGGCACGCTTCTTCCGCGTTCCTCAACGTCGCCGGCGCCTTCGATTGTTTCGACGGGGGCAATGAAGCGGTAGCCGCGCCGGGGCACGGTTTCGATATAGCGCGGCGCCGCGCGGTCGTCCCCCAGGGCCTTGCGCACGGCGCTCACGTTCCAGGCGAGGCTGCGTTCTCCGACCACCGTGGTGGGCCAGAGTGCCTCGACGAGTTCGTCGCGGGACTTGAGATGGCCGGCGGATTCCACCAGCAGCCGGAGCAGATCGAAGGCCCGCGGGGTCAGCCTGACGGGCTCGGCTTCGCGCAGCAGCAGGCACTCATTGGGCAGGAGCCGGAACGGCCCGAAGCGATACACGACCCCTCTGTCGTCGGCTTTCTGCCCCATTCGATGCGGATTTCAGCGAAATCCAAACGAAATCACAACCGGATTTAAAGCCGATTCCGGCGGGAAAGCAAATACTTGCGTGTGGGCCGGGTGGCCATGCACCACCCGGTTTCCGGTAGATACGGCCAGTCGGCCTGCTTCCGGGCTGCGTGCGGGCGTTCCGGCCCCGCGCGCCCGGGGTCTGCCAGGGCCGGGGAGTCGGTATAACCGTCAATCGGAGGAGGGAAATCCATGAAGATGCGAGGTTTGTTTGTCGCCATTGCCGGCCTGGTGCCGGCTCTGGCGTTTCCGTGCGCACCGGCCGGCGCTGCACCGCCGTCGTGGGCACATGTCCCTGGGTTTGTGCGGGCCCGGGCAGGATGGCAGTCGCCGGCCGGTCCGGTATCCAGTGCCGGTGTGCCGGCCAGTCAGCACGCATGGCCCGAGCAGAAGGTCACCGCGAGCGACTGGGCGTCGGGTGACCTGTACGGGTACTCGTCGGCGCTGACGCCCGACACCGCCTTCGTCGCGGCACCCCATGCGGCGGTCGACGGAAATCGGAACGCGGGCGCCGTCTACGTATACCGGAAAGAAAGCGGCGCCTGGATCCAGGTGCAGAAGCTCACGGCGAGCGACGGTGCCGCAAACGACGAGTTCGGCATCTCCATCGCCGTCTCGGGAAAGACCCTGCTGGTGGGAGCGGTGGTTCACGACGCCGCGTACGTGTTCAATGACTACGGTGGCACCTGGACCCAGTCGCAGGAGCTCACCGTAAGCGGTGCGGTGGGTTTTGGCTACGTGGTGGCCCTTGACGGCGGCACCGCGGTGATCGGGGCGCCGGGCAACAACGGATTCGCGGGCGCCGCCTATGTCTTCAAGCGCCTGAACGGAGCCTGGAGCGAGACGGGCGAACTCACGGCCAGCGACGGCGGCGCCGGCGAATGGTTCGGGAAGTCGGTGGGCATTTCGGGCAACACCATACTCGTCGGGATGGTTCCGCCGCCCGCCGCGGGTGCCTACTCCGTGCAGGGTGCGGTCTATGTGTTCACAAGGTCCGACAGTGGCTGGAGCCAGGCCCGGAAGCTCACGGCGGGCGACGGCGGCATCGGCGACGGCTTCGGCTTCGACCTCGCCGTGTCGGGCTCGACGGCGTTCATCAGCGCGCCGATTGAACAGGTCGGGACTTTCAATCTCGGCGCGGTCTACGTCTTCAGCAACTCGGGCGGTGCCTGGCACCAGGCGCAGAAGCTGATCGGCAGCGACGATACCGGACCCAACGTATTCGGCTTTTACAGCGTCGCGCTCCACGGCAACACGGCGGTCGTCGGCGTGCCGGGTGCTTCGTTCGACAGTGCCCTTCCGAACCCGCCCTCGCTGGAGGGTGCCGCCTACGTATTCACCAGGGCCGACGGCCGCTGGAATCGGGAAAAGGTACTGAGGGCGAGCGATGCATCAGCCGGGGAAGCCTTCGGGAGTTCCGTCGGCCTCGCGGGCAATGGTGTTCTTGCAGCCACGATGCCCGAGTTCGGCGGCAGTCCCGCCCCGGACGCCGCCTATATCTTCGGCCCGATCAACCTCGGCGTAACGGCGGGTGCTCCTTGAGCCGCGGCGGCTGTGGCCGAGGTGGCGCGTTGGAACGTCGGCTCTGCTGCAGATGAACTAGAGATTGAATGCACCTCGGAGATCTGCCCCCGGCGCCTTGCGGCGCCGGGGGCTTCTTCTGCAAGGAGACTCGTAATACCAGCACGCCGTAGCCGCAATGACCCTCATCGCGGGAACACCGTTTGCTGCCGAATCTCCGAACGGGATCTGGCGTCCGACAGTCGTGCGATGCCGGCAAGACGTGTGGTGGATCGCCTGTCGCGGAAATCAGACGGTTTCGGGTGAAGGCATGTCGGGGCCGGAGACGATCCGGCGCGCCTGTTCCCGAAGCTGCCGGTAGGACTCTTCCCAGCGCCCGCCGTGCGGCCTGCTGTGGGCCAGCACACGTATGAACGCCACCGCCGCTTCGTATTCGGCTTGTGCCTGCTCGAGCCGGCGCAACACCTGCTCGTAAGTTTCCGCTTCGACGAGTTCGACCTTGCGGTCGCTGCACACGCCGATGCAGGGCTTTGGCGCCTCGATCTTTCCGCATCCGATGCACCGCCATGCGGCGATTCGCACCGGGTCGTCATCCGTGGCCAAGAGTGGCGGCATGCTTCACCTCCTCGTCGGCATCGTAGCGGGGCGGCCGGGAGGCGTCCTTGAGGCATGTCAAACGCCGCGGCGAGAGCTGCCCGCGGATACGGGCGATCAACGACTTTTGGCAGGCCGGCCGGAAGCCCCGGCTTCGGATCAAGCCATGCCCTTCAGGTTGTGCCGCGCCGCGGCGAGCCGAGGGTCACCCTTGTCGTGCGTTAGCGGTTGAACGTCGTGTGCCTTGCAGGGCGCTCCAACCGGGCGTTTACCGATCCGGGGCCGGAGCGTACATTGGGTGCCGGTGTTTCCCGGCGGGCAATCGGGCTCGAGGGCAGCCGGGGACTCTGGGACCCTGGAGTTCGATCGTTGGAGAGCAACGCCAGTGGCGCGATCCGTGAATCCCTATTACTCCGGGCCACCGAGTGATCATTTCGATGGCCTGCGTTTCTTCAATCCGGAGCACGACCATACGGACCGGGGTCTTCGCGATCTCCTGCGCTGGAAGCTGAAGGGCCGGCCTGCTGAATGGCCGCGGTCGGTTCCGGTGCGGCAGGTCGTCCCGGATGCGGCCGTGGCCGGGCTGCGGGCGACGATCGTCGGTCACGCGAGCGTGCTGATTCAGGCCGGCGGCCTGAATGTCCTGACCGACCCGGTATGGTCGGAGCGGGCGAGTCCGCTGCCCGTCGGCGGTCCCCGTCGCGTGTGGGCGCCCGGGGTGGCCTTCGAGGACCTGCCGCGCATCGACGCGGTGCTGCTCAGCCACAACCATTACGATCATATGGACCTGGCGACGCTGCGCCGGCTCGACGCCGGGCACCGCCCGCTCATCGTGACGCCGCTCGGCAACGACACGATCGTGAAACGGGCCATTCCCGGTGCACGGGTGATAGCCGGTGACTGGTGGGATCGCATCGACCTCGGCCAGGGGGGTGAGGTCACGATCGTGCCGGCCTATCACTGGTCGGCCCGCACGGGGCGCGACCGCCGCATGGCGCTCTGGTGCGGGTTCATCCTGGAAACGTCCGCCGGCCGGATTCAGTTCACCGGCGACACCGGCTACGGCGACGGGCGCATCTTCCGGGACGTGCGGCGACGCATCGGCAGGCCGGACCTGGCCCTGATCCCCATCGGGTCGTACGCGCCGCGCTGGTTCATGCGCCCGCAGCACACCGATCCCGACGAAGCGGTACGGATCCTGGAGGACCTGGAGGCCGCCCGCGCCATCGGGATTCACTGGGGGGTGTTTCGCCTCACCGACGAGCCCCGGGACGAGCCGCCCGAGCTGCTCCTCGAAGCCCTCGCGCGCCGGGGGATCGCTGAGGACCTGTTTCCCGCCGGAAGTCCAGGCCGGAGCTACGAACCCCCGCAGGGCTGAACGCGTCATCGGTGAGGGCGGTTTGCAGTCCGTGCCGGGGCTCCCCCTCCCGCGAACCGGCGCGTTCCTGTTTCAGCCGCCGTGCTTCGAGCGTTTCCAGGTCTTGACCAGGCGTCCCTTCTTGAAGACGTATTCGGCCTCGACCCGGCCATGGTCCTTGACCTGCAGCGTATAGCTGGAGGTGGCCGGCGGCAGCTTGTTCAAAAGATGTCGCAGGGCGGCGGCGTTGACCCTGTGACTGGTGGACCATCCGTCCTCGTTCGCAGGCAGGCCTCCTCCGGTCAGCAGCCCCATCTGCGTCTTTCTCATCGTCCGGAAGTACTCGCGGTTGGTTTCGCAGCGCAGCGTGTGCAGGTGAGAGCCGGTCATCACGGGCGTGCGGCACACCACGACGTCGCGATCCTTCGGGTCCGAAGACCAGGAGCGGTGCAGGGCGTTCTTGAGCATCTGCAGGGCGACCGGTGCCGGCACGTTCCGGCCGTCGACCACCATGGGGCTGAGCCATGACGCGGCTTCCGCAGCGGTGTGCGTGGCCCGTGCGGGCGCAATGACCTGGCCCGGATGATCGCTCGGCGGGCCGTCCCGCATCGCCGTATTGGCCAGGGCTGCGCCGGGCAGCAGCGCCGCCGCCAGGCCGGTGACGAGCAGCCGTCCCGCTGCCCTTCGGATTGCGGATCGTGCCGTCCTCATGAGTCGTCCCCCCTGTAAACCCCGATTTTCGACTGTAGCGCAAACTGCGCCGCCGTGACTGCCGGTGTTCGACGGTCGTGCGGGAAGCGCTGCGCATCGGGCGTCAGGCGCCGCGGCGGCCGTTCGGACCGTAACGGTGGGCCGAGCTGGCGTAGCGCGTGCCGTAAAAAAAGCCCCCGGCGGAGCGGGGGCTTTCATGGCGTCGGCCGCGAGTCCGCCTTACGGGGATTCCTCGTCGAGGAAGCTTCGCAGGCGCTCGGAGCGAGAGGGGTGCTTGAGCTTGCGGATCGCCTTCGCCTCTATCTGGCGAATGCGCTCGCGGGTCACGTCGAACTGCTTGCCGACCTCCTCGAGCGTGTGATCCGTGTTGGTGCCGATGCCGAAACGCATGCGCAGCACCTTGGCTTCGCGGGCGGTCAGGCTCGCCAGCACCGAGTGCATCGCCTCGCGCAGGCCCTCGTTGATGGCGGAGTCCACCGGCGCGGTCACCGAGGTGTCCTCGATGAAGTCGCCCAGGTGCGAATCCTCGTCGTCGCCGATCGGGGTTTCCATGGAGATCGGTTCCTTGGAGATGCGCATGACCTTGCGCACCTTGTCCTCGGGCATCTCCATCTTCTCGGCCAGCTCTTCCGGCGTCGGGTCGCGGCCCTTCTCCTGCAGGAGCTGCCGCTGGATGCGGTTGAGCTTGTTGATCGTCTCGATCATGTGCACCGGGATGCGGATGGTGCGCGCCTGGTCGGCGATCGAGCGCGTGATGGCCTGGCGGATCCACCACGTCGCGTAGGTCGAGAACTTGTAGCCGCGGCGGTACTCGAACTTGTCCACGGCCTTCATCAGGCCGATGTTGCCTTCCTGGATCAAGTCCAGGAACTGCAGGCCGCGGTTGGTGTACTTTTTCGCGATGGAGATCACGAGGCGCAGGTTGGCCTCGACCATCTCCTTCTTCGCGCGGCGGGCCTTGGCCTCGCCGATCGACATCTGGCGCTTGAGCTCCTTGAGCTCGGTGAGCGGCAGCTTGAGCTGCTTTTCCAGTTCGATGAACTGCTTCTGCAGCTCGCGGATGTCGTCACGCCGCGCGCGCATCGTCGACGACCACTTGCGCTTGGCGCGCACGTGGCGGTCGGTCCACTTGAGATCCGTCTCGTGGTCCGGGAAGCTGCGCACGAAGTCCTGGCGCGGCATGCCCGCTTCCTTGACGCAGATGCGCATGATGTCGCGCTCGCGGGCGCGGATCGAGTCCATGCGGTCCTTGAACTGGCGCTGCAGCATCTCGTGCATGCGCGGCACGAGCTTCAGCTCCTGCATCAGCCGGACCAGTTCCCGACGGTTGCGGTGCGCGCTCGGGGCCTCGTGCCCGTAGCGCGAGAGCGAGCGCACCGTCTTGGCCTGCTGGGCACGGATCGTGTCCATGTGCCGGGCGAGGCGCTCCAGGTCCAGGCCCTCGGCCGGGTTGGTCGAGCGGCGCTGCTTCTGCTGCGGCGGCTTGCGATCCTGCTCGTCGTCGTCGTTGTCGTTCGCGTCGCCGCTGTCGTAGTCGGTGTTCTCGTCGTAGTCCGAGGAATCCTGCTGTTCTTCCTCCTCCTCGGCCACGTGCTCGGCGATGATGAACTCGTTGAAGCCGGTCAGCACCTCGGTCATGCGCTGCTCGCCGTTCTTTGCCTTGTCGTACTGGAACAGCAGGAGAGCGGCGGTCTCGGGGACGCTGCCGATGGCGCCGAACATCTGGTCGAGGCCCGACTCGATGCGCTTCGCGATGCGGATCTCGCCCTCGCGGGTGAGCAGGTCCACCTGGCCCATCTCGCGCATGTACATGCGCACCGGGTCGGTGGTGCGGCCAAGCTCCACGTTGACGGCCGCAAGCGCCGCCGCGGCCTCCTCGGCCGCGTCTTCGTCGGTGACCTGCTCCTCGGCGAGCATGAGCATGTCGGCGTCCGGGGTCGTCTCGAACACCGTGATGCCCATGTCATTAATCATGTTGACGATATCCTCGATCTGTTCCGGATCGACGATATCCTCGGGCAGGTAGTCATTGATGTCCGCGTAGGTCAGATAGCCCTGTTCCTTGCCGAGGGCGATCAGACTGCGGATCTGCTCGTTACGATCTTCGCTCATGGGAATCCCGCGCAATCAAGGCGCAAAGCGCAGTGAACAGTACATTGTAGCAGAGCGTTGGCTTTCGGGCAGGTCAGCCTCGACTGTCCGGCCGTCGTGCCAGCAACTCCACCAGCCGGGCCCGCGCCGCCGAATCCAACTCCTCGCCCGCGTCGACCGCACCCTGGAGCCGCTCGAGCTCCGACTCGGCCGCGGTCTCGGCCAGGCGGGCGACGGTGTCTGCGAATTCGGCCGCGAGCCGGTCCTCCTCGCCGCGTTCAGCCAGTTGCCAGATGGAGTGCCGGTATTTGCCGGGCAGGCTGCCCAGCGCCGGCGCCGCATCGTGGCCCCGGAAGCGTTCCAGAAGGCCCGCAGAGGTTAGATGGGGGGCGGCGGCCAGAGTTTCAACCACCTCTTGCAGAACGTCCGCCCCCGGAAGCTGGATCGGAGGCGCCGCGGCCGGGAGTGCGGCCGCGATCTCGGCGGGAGCCGCCAGGGCCAGGGCCAAAGCCCGCTCGACCCGCGGGTCCCAGCGTTGCCGGCGCCGGGCGGGGGCCGTCCGGCGCGGCGTCGCGGCCGGGCGGGCCGGGCGCCGCTCCCCGCCCTCGTCCATCAGGCGGGCGAGGCGCTCGAGCGGCAGGCCGAGCCGCTCGGCCCCCTCGGCGGTCAGCGCTTCGCGGAAGACCGGGTCGCGGACCCGCTCGAGCAGGGGCTTGAGCCGTCCCGCAAAGCGTGCGCGGCCCTCCGCTCCCGCCAGTCCGGGCTCGGAGAGCTTGTCGAACAGGTAGGCGGAGAGGGGCTTGGCCGCTTCCAGCACGGCCCGGAAGGCGGCCGCTCCCTGCCCGCGGGCCAGGCTGTCCGGGTCTTCCCCCGGCGGCAGGAAGGCGAAGCGGGCGCTGCGTCCCGGCGCGAGAGCCGGGAGCGTCTGCTCCAGGGCCCGCCAGGCCGCGCGCTCCCCGGCGGCGTCGCCGTCGAAGCAGAAGACCACCTCGCGGGTGCCGGTCCGGAACAACTGCTCGGCCTGGCGCTCGGTCACCGCGGTCCCGAGTGTCGCCACGGACGAGTCGAACCCGGCCACGGCCAGGCCGATGACGTCCAGATACCCCTCCACCACGACGAGCTGTTCCAGGCGCCGCGCCCGCTGGCGCACTTCGTAGAGGCCGTAGAGCAGGCGTCCCTTGTGGAATACGGGGGTTTCGGGCGAGTTCAGGTACTTCGCTCGGGCCTCGCCCAGCGTGCGCCCGCCGAAGCCCACGGTGCGTCCGCGGCTGTCGCGGATCGGGAGCATCAGCCGGTCGCGGAAACGGTCGTAGGGGCCGCGCTCGTTGCTGGCCAGGAGTCCCGCGGCGAGCGCCGACTCGCGGCTGACCCCGGCCTTGTCCAGCGCCGAGAGCAGCCGGCCGCTCGCATCCGGCGCGTAGCCGATGCCGTATTCCTCCGCGGCCGACGCCAGGCCCCGCCCCTCGAGGTAGCGCCGGGCCTTGTCCGAGCGGGCGAACTCCGCGGCGTAGAACTTCTGCGCCCGGGCGAGCACCTCGTAGAGCTCGGCGTGCGGGTTCACCGGACCGCCGCCCTCGTGCGGCACCTCCAGGCCCATGTCTTCGGCCAGGCGCTCCACCGCCTGCGGGAATTCCAGGTGCTCGAGGCGCATGAGGAAGCCGAGCGCCGTTCCGTGTGCGCCGCAGCCGAAGCAGTGGAAGAACTGCTTCTGCGGGCTCACCGTGAAGGACGGCGTCTTCTCCTGGTGAAACGGGCACAGGCCGGCGAACTCGCGGCCCTGGCGCTTGAGGCGCACGCGCCGCCCGATCAGCTCCACGATGTCCGTGCGCGCGATCAGGTCGTCGATGAAGGACTGCGGGATGAGTCCGGCCATGGCCTCGTCTGGATGCTCCGGCGGGTAGCGGTCGCCCCGATCGCGCCAGCTTAGCTCACCGCCCCGGCGCCGCCCCGGGGAGGCGGATACCGGCTCCGCCTCCCCGGAATGCCGGCCGCGTCAGTGCGTGCCGCCGCCCGTCTGGCAGGCCGGCGCGGCCGGGCAGGCCGGGAGCGTCGGCTGTGCCGGGAACGCCGGCAGCCACGGGGGCGGCGGCGGCAACCGGCGCGGGTGCTTTTTGATCTTCGACATCAGCACCTGGACCGCCCGGTCGAGCTGGGGATCCCGCCCCTGGTTCACGGCGCCCGGCGGCTCGGGGACCCGGATATCGGGCTTGACGCCGATGTTTTCCACGACCCATTTCGAGTCCAGGCCGTACATGGCCACCTCGGACACGACCAGATGGCCGCCGTCGACCAGCCTGAAGGGCGCGTCGTAGCCGCGCACGCCGCCCCAGGTCCGCGTTCCGATCGTGGGGCCGAGATGGTAGTGCTTGAACATGTAGGCGAAGATGTCGCCGTCCGAGGCCGAGCCGCGGTTGATGACCGCGTCCATGTAGCCCGGGTACGCGGGCCGCGGCGTCTGCCGGTAAGTGCCGCGGCGCATCACCCACATGCCCACGACGCGCCGCGTGAGCCGGTCGAACAGCATCGGGTCGATGAAGCCGCCCAGGTTCCAGCGCTCGTCGAAGACGATGCCCGGCTTGGTGAGCTGGCTGTAGTACTGGCGCATGAACTCGCGCATCCCCAGCGCCTCCATGTCGAAGAGGTACACGTAGCCGAGCTTGCCGTGGGACAGCCGGTCGACGCGCGCGCGCTCCTTGCGGATGTGGCCCAGCAGCCGCAGCTTCGACCCGTTCGCCACCGGCTTGACCTTGACCGTCCACGCGCCGTGGCCGGCCGGGTTGTCCGCGAGCCTGAGCGTTACCGTCGAGCCCAGGGTGTTCTCGAGGAGCCGGTAGGGGTTGTCGGGCGCCTTGAGGGCGTGGCCGTCGATGGCGAGGACGTAGTCGCCCTTCCGGGCCTTGATCCCGGGTTGCGCCAGCGGCGCACGATAACCCGGGACCGTGTTGTCGCCCCGGAAGACGCGGGCGAGGTAATAGCGGCCGGACTTGGCGTTAAGGCCGAAGTCGGCGCCCAGGTCCGCGGTCGGGGCGAAGGGCGTGCGCCAGCCGTTGTCGCCGCCGAAGATGTACATGTGGCTTTCGCCCAGCGAGCCGATCATGTTGCCGATCACCCAGTTCACGTCCTGGCGGCAGGTGGCGAGCGGCAGCAGCTTGCGGTACTTCTTCCCGAGCGCCGGCCAGACCTTGGCAATGTACTTCGGATTGACGAAGTAGTCGGCGACGTCGCGCCGGGCCTCGCGGAAGATCTCCGCCCACTCGGTGCGGGGATCGACCCGCATCCGCATGTGGGAGAGGTCGAGTTTCGTGGGCTTGGCGTGCGCGGAGAACTTTGCGGGTCGCAGGTACCAGGCGCCCTGCTGCGAGTACAGCAGCGTCTTGCCGTCGGCGGATAAGCCGACGTCGCCCACGCCGCTCACCAGCGTCATGTCCTTGCGTTTCTTCATGTCGAAGGCGCGCAGCTCGGGCTTGCGCCCCGGCATTGCGTGCCCGAGCACCGGCTCCGGCGTCGACAGGTAGTAGACGATCCCGTGCGCCGCCGCAACGCCCGCGATGCTGGCGTCCGGCACCGGTACGCGTACCGCTCGCTGCATCAGGCCGTCGAGGTCGATTGCGACCCGTTTAGGCTGGCCCTTGTGCCCGCCGTGCGTCGAGCCCTGCGACGAGCCGGACACGGGGCTTTGGCTGCGTGGCGCAAACGGCGACGGGGTGCCCTTCTTGAGCGTCGTCACGTAGAGCCCGTCGGCGTCCACGCCGGCGAGCGTGTCGTCGAAGGCCGAGAAGGCCGGGTTCGCCAGACGGGCGGAGACGAAATACAGGTACTTGCCGTTCTGCGAGAACGCCGGATCGGAATCGGAGAAACTGCCCTCGCTGACCTGATGGCGCTTGTGCGCCGGCAGGTCATAGAGGAACAGCGCCTGCTCGTGGTTGGACAGCGTGTCGGAGTAGGCGAGCCAGCGGCTGTCCGGCGACCAGGTCACGTCGGGGAAGCCGCCGACGACCTGGTACTTGTTCTGCGCCACGCGGAAGCGCCGCCCGGAGTGGACGTCCTGCAGCCACAGCACCTGGTTGGAATCGGAATAGGCGAGCCACTTGCCGTCGGGGCTCCACACGAGCGGCCCCCGGTAGGTGACGTCGTCCGTGTGCGTGAGCGTGTGCGCGGCGCCGGAGCCGTCGGCGGGCCTAACCGCCACTTCGCTCTTGCCGCCCGCATCGGTCACGTAGGCGATCGTCTTGCCGTCGGGCGACCAAGCGGGCGAGCGCTCGCTCACGGCGGAACTGTGCGTGAGGTTCACCGTGTCGCCGTACTTCGCCGGCACCTCGAAGAGGTTCCCGCGCGCGGAAAACACGGCGAGCTTGCCGTCGGGGGCGACGTCCGCGCCGCGTATCATCTTCGCGACGGACTTCCAGCGCGGCTGGATGCGGGCGCCGTCGAGCGGGATGCGCACGGACACTTTCTTGAGCCGTTGCGACGGCAGCCTCAGCACGTAGAGCTGACCGCCGTCGGAAAACGCGATGCCGTCGCTGCCGAGGCTCGGCCAGTCCACGTCGTACTCGTGGAAATGCGTGAGCTGGTGGAACGTGTGCTGGTCGAGCGAGTAGGACCAGAGGTTCATCACGTGGTCCGGCCCGCGGTCCGAGGCGAAATACAGCGTTTTGCCCCGCCACATCGGATAGGTGTCCGACCCCTTCCAGTGGGTGATCTGGCGGCTCGCGTGCTTCTTGAAATCGTAGATCCAGATGTTCTGGGCCTGTCCCCCGTAGTACTGCTTGCGGTGGAATTCCCGGCCGTTGCGGAAGAGCTGGTTGTAGGCGACCTCGTCGCCGCTCGCATCGAACGAGAGCGGGCCCGTCCACGGGAGGTCGATCGCTCTGGGCAGGCCCCCGCCCAGCGGCACCTTGTAGGCTTGGAACATCTGCGGGTTCCAGCTGTGCCGGCGTGAGAGGAATACGACATCCTTGCCGTCCGGCGTCCAGCCGATGACCACGTTGTCGGGGCTGGGCGCAAGCTTCCCGTGGCCCTTGTTGTTCATCGAGTGATAGGTCAGGCGCCGCACGGGACCGCCCGCGGCGGGGACGACGTAGACGTCGGTGTTGCCCTGGTACCAGCCGGTGAAAGCGATCCACTTGCCGTCCGGCGAGAACGCCGGGTGCGAGTCGTAGCCGCTGTCCGAGGTCAGGCGCTGGGCGACGCCGCCGCTCGTCCCGACCTTCCACAGGTTGCCGCCGGCTTCGAAGACGACGGTGTTGCCGTGAATCGTGGGATAACGGGTCAGCGCCCGTATCGGCCCCGAGGCCGAGGTCGGTGCCCCGGCGGCCGCCGCGGTTCCGGTGAGGAAAAGAAATGCGAGCGCAAGCGACGCCCGCCGGACCGGGAAAATACGCATCCTGCTCTCTCCTGTCAGGATCGGCCCGACAGGCCCCGCGGATTGGCGATGCCGGAGTGGGCTGCAGTCTGCAGTCCGTGGCACACCGCCCGGGGTCCACGCGCCGAGGAGTGCATCCGGGGCACTCCGCCCCGGAACCCGAACGACCCGGATTCTATGCATATTCGCGCGAAGATGCAGGAAAACGCCGGACCGGCGACGGTCGCCGTCCGGGGCACGGGGATGTTTCCCGCCCGCGGGGGGCGGCGCGAGGCTCAGGCGGGGAGCTGCTCGCGGACGCGGCGGCTGACGTCGCTCATGTCAGCGCGGCCGGCGAGCCGGGCCTTCAGGAGGCCCATGACCTTGCCCATGTCGCGGCGGCTGGTGGCGCCCAGTTCTCGGATCACGTCGGCGATCTCGGCGTCGACCGCGGCGGCGTCGAGCGGTTCGGGCAGGTACTCGGCGAGGGTCCGGCTTTCGGCTTCTTCCTTCTGTGCCGTCTCCTCGCGGCCCGCGTTGCGGTACTGCTCGGCCGCTTCCCGGCGCTGCTTGATCAGGCGCTCGAACACGCCGATGGCCTCGACGTCGTCGAGTCCCTCGCGGTGGCCGGAATCGATTTCGCGCTGCTTGAGCGCGGAGATGGCCATGCGCAGAACGCTCACGCGCTCGGTATCCCGCGCCTTGAGCGCGGCCTTCAGGTCGGTCTCAAGGCGGGACTTGAGGGTCATGGCCGGGGGATCAGTAGAGGCGCTGGCGCCGCTGCTGCTCGCGCGAGACCTTCTTCATGTGGCGCTTGACCGCGGCGGCGCGCTTGCGCTTGCGCTCCTGCGTCGGCTTCTCGTAATACTCGCGGCGGCGCAGTTCGGACAGGATGCCCGCCTTCTCGCAGGCGCGCTTGAAGCGCCGCAGGGCGACGTCGAATTGTTCGTGATCGCGTACTCGAACGGTCGGCATAGCGGGGTGCGAGCCCTTCAGTAAACGGGCCATTTTAGGCACGTCCCGGGTGGAACGCAAGCGCCCGGCGGCCGGCCCCGAGGCGCGGTCGCCGGGCGTGCGTTCCCGTTCAGTGCCTGCGGCGGCCCGCCAGGGCCAGGCCCAGCAACGCCAGCAGCGCGAGGGCGCCGAGGCCGCCGCCCCCGCCGCCGCTGCCCGATCCGCCACCGGACCCGGCGCCGCCCCCGCCGGCGCTCTTCACCGTGAAGGTCAGGGCATTGGAAGCGGCGGAGCCCGGGTTGGACGCCGTGACCGCCATGTCCCCTGCCGCGGCGATGGCCGAGGCGGGTACGCTTGCCTGGAGCTCGGTCGAAGACACGACGGTCGTGGAGAGCGCGCTGCCGTTGAACGTGACGGTGGCCCCGCTCTCGAAGTCGCTGCCGTTGACGGTAAGCGTGAAACCGGCGTCACCCGCTGTCGCGTTCGAGGGCGACAGGCCGGAGATCGAGGGTACCGCCGGATTGACCTTGAACGTCAGGGCGTTGGACTTCGATGCGCCCGGATTGGTCGCGGTAACGGAGACATTCCCCGCCGTGGCGATGGCCGAGGCGGGCACGCTCGCCTGGAGTTCGGTCGCGGACACGACGGTCGTGGAGAGCGCGCTGCCGCCGAAGGTGACAGTCGCTCCGCTTTCGAAATCGCTGCCGTCGACCGTCAGCGTGAAGCCGCCGCTGCCCGCAGTCGCGCTCGAGGGGGCGAGGCTGGAGAGGGACGGAACGGCCGCGTTGACCGTAAAGGTCTTCGCCGAGGAGATGCCGCCGCCGGCCGTGGACACCTTCACGTTGTATGACCCCGGCGCCGCGATGTCCGATGCCGGCACGTCGCCCTTCAGTTGGCTGCTCGACACGTAGGTGGTCTGGAGCGGCGCACCGGCGAAGCTGATCGTCGAAACGCTCGTGAAGCCGCTCCCGTTCGCCGTAAGCGTGAAACCGGTCGCGCCCGCCGTCGCGCTGGCCGGCGCGAGGCTGGAGAGCGTCGGGCCGCCGCCCGACTGCAGCGACATTTCCCACATGCCGCGGCCGTGCGTGGCGGCGATCAGGTGTGAGTTGTCGAACCAGTCGAACTGCACGATGCGCACGTCGGCCGGACCGTCGTTGCTGGTGCCCCAGGTTGCGCCGCCGTCGGTGCTGGTGAACACCCCGACTTCGGTGGCGACGAACAGGTTGTTCGCGTTCGCCGGGTCGATCGCCAGGTCGAAGACGGGGGCATTCGGCAGGCCGGTGCTGATGTTGGTCCAGCTGGCGCCGCCGTCGTCGCTGTGCCACAGCGCCTTGCCGCCGAACGTCTCGTACATCGCGTAGACCGAGTTGTGGTTGGCGGGGTCGACCACGATGCGGTTGATGGCCCCGCCCGAGGGCGGGGTCGGGACGTTGACCTGCGACCACGTCGGCGGGCTCGCCGTGCCACTGCCGGTGTGCCAGACGTCGCCGTTGTCGAAACCGACCCACACGTCGTCGGAATCGCCCTTCGCGACGGTGATGGCGGTGACGAAGTTCCCGCTCGGAAGCGTCGATCCGTTGATGGAGCTCCAGGTCGGCGTCGAGGCCAGGGCGTTGGTGGAGCGCCACATCGAGATGCCGCCGGCGAGCAGGGTATTGGAATTGTTCGGGTCGAGGACGAACGGCGCGATGAACTTCGCGGTGCTCGACGAGTTGGCGTCACTCAGGCCGCTGGTGATGCGCTTGGCGCTGAAGCCGCCGTCGGTGGAGCGGTCGACCGTCAGGTAGACGTATTCGCAGAACAGGTTGTCGCCGTTACCCGGGTCGACCGCCGTGTAACCGCCGTCGCCGCTGACGTACTCGCTCCACGCGCCGGCGTTGCCCGTGTAGATCTCACAGCCATTGTCCTGCGTGCCGCCGATGACCGGGGCGACGCCGCCGTTGTTCGCGCTCGTGGCGCTGGCCTTGCCGGCGACGCTGTAGAACTGCGTCACGGCGAGGCCGTTGTCGAGCGAGGTCCACCCGGATGTCGTGGTGGCGGTGCTCACGTTGCCGGTGGAGTACACGCCGCCGTCGTCGCCGTCGTAGAACGTCGAGCCGGCATAGGCCAGCGCGTGGTGGTCGGCGTGGGGCGAGATCGGGGTGTTTCTCCAGTCGCTGATCTCCGTCCAGTTCGCTCCGCCGTCGCTCGATTGCCACAGGTTGATCCCGCCGGCCACGAGGTGGTTGGCATCGGCCGGATCCACCCACAACGGGTCGTCGTATCCGCCCTGGTCTCCCCCGCCGCTGTCGTACAGGTGGTCGCTGCTGTTCTTCACGACCGCTGTCTGCGTCCAGCTCTGGCCCCCGTCGGTGGACTTGTAGACCGTCCCTTCCTGGTAGTCCACGGCCGCGTAGACCGTTCCCGGGGCACTCTTGGCGTAGGCGAGGCTCACGCGGCCGCTGGCCCCGTTGGGGTTCTTGCTGACGGTAATCGTGGCGTTGATCGTGCTGCCGCCGGCGATGGCGTTTTCCAGCGTGGCGCCGTCGCTCTTCTTCACCAGGAGCGAGGGGATGGTGATGCTGTTGTTCGTGCCGCCCATCGTGAACAGCGGCTCGGACACGTCATCCACGACGATGACGCCGACAGCGCCCGCGTTCTGCGCATTCTGGGCCTTGGCGACGAACGTGCATCCGCCGCGGACCAGGACGGCGATGTGGCCGTTGACCGCGCTTGCGTTGGCGAACGGCGTGGTGCAACCGGTGCTGATCTGTCCGCTGCCGTCCTTCACTTCGGCCAGATCCTGGGTGATGTTCGCGCTGCCGGGGTTGAAGTCGGCTCCGCCGACGCTGTAATTGCCCTGAACCGACGCGGGCGAATTGACCGTGAGCGACTGCGATCCGCCGCTCGCGAGTTCGACCCGGGTCCAGCTCTGGCCGGCGTCCGTCGAGTACGCGACGTAGCTGCTGCTCACGCCCGATGCCCACCAGGTGGGGCTCACGTCCATGATCGCCTTGCTCGGGTCGTTCGGGTCGAAGTGCACGTCCCCGGTCAGGCCCGAGTAGGTCTGGGTCCACGACTGGCCGCCGTCGGTGCTGCGCATGAGCCCCGACCACGTGGCGGCCAGGATCACGCCGTTCGGGTTGATCGCGAGGCCGTTGGTGTAGAACCAGTGCGAGTCGCTGTTGGGGTTGGTGCTGGACAGCGCCTGCCAGGACGTACCGTTGTCGGTAGACATGAACACGCCGGCGCCTTCCATGCCGTCGCCCGCGTCGTATTCGCCCGTGCCGGCGTAAAGGGCGCCGGAGGTCGGGTCCCTGGCGATGGCGTTGACCGCGAGGCTGCCCATGAAGTCATTGACCGGATTCCAGCTCTGGCCGCCGTCCGTCGTGTTCCAGATGCCGCCGCCCGCGGTGCCGATCAGGATGTGGCTGGAATTGCCCGGATCGACGTAAATGGCCAGCGTGCGGCCGCCGATGTTGGTTGGCCCGAGCGCTTTCCAGCCGTTGTTCGCCGCCAGGATGCGGCGTCCGCGGCTGTGCTGGAGGATCGCCTTGCGCTGCCGGATCGCGCGCTGCAGGTCGCGCAACTTGAAGTCGGGGTTGAAGTGGCGCGCGTGGTCGCGCATCGGGGCGTCGTGGTCGGCACCGCGGCGGCCGGCCGGCCGGGGGTGAGCTTTGCCGCCTTGCGCGCCGAGGTACGCGCCGGTCGCGGTGATGGCAATGGCGGCGGCCGCCAGGGGAATCAGGATCTTCTTCATTGCACGGGTCCTTCCAGTGCGGTTTCTGTGGCCGGCGTATCCGTAGCCGTGCCCGGCGGAGCGGCGAAGTGGAGGCGCACCGTGCGCGTCTCGGCATGGTGGTTCCACCGCAGGCGCACCCGCACCGTGTAATCGCCGGCCTGGTGTGCGCGCACCGCAAAGATGCGCCGCGTGGTCCAGCCCAGCGCGGGCGGGTTATGGGGTTTGCCTTTCGGGAACGTCGGCGGTTCGAGGTGGGTCAGGCGGAAACGGGCGGGGGCAATCGTCAGTCCGGCGTCCGGAGAATCGGCGGTGAGCACCGCGGCCGCAATGCGGGTGCGCGGCGCCAGGCTCACCTGGATACGCGTCTGCAGCCCGGTCGGCGGAATGCTCCAGGCCGTGAACTGTACTGCATCGCCGGCGCCGGCGATTTGATGGCACGCCGCCGCTCCTGCCGCAATGCAGAGAAGCGCAGCCGCGCCTCCGATGTGTCGCCGGATGGTCACTTTCCGACCCCCCTACCCTGATCTTTAACATAACCAAGCCCCAGCCGCGGGTCAAAGCTAACCCCGGCGGGCGGTGGGGGCGATCCGCGCTTCAGTCGTCGGCGTGTCCGCGCCAGGCGAGTTCCAGGAGACGATTCAGCCGCGCCTCGAGACCGGCTTCGTCGCGGGCGACGAGCGTCGCGTGCCCGAGCTTGCGCCCGGGGCGCTCGCTCTTGCCGTAGGCATGCAGGTGCAGGCCCGGGATGGCGAGCAGGTCGCGGGTGGCGGGCATGGTGCCGATCAGGTTGGCCATCGCCGCGGCGCCGGTCGGCTCGGTGAGGCCGAGCGGCAGGTCGAGCACCGCGCGTATGTGATTCTCGAACTGGCTCGTGACCGCGCCCTCGATCGTCCAGTGTCCCGAGTTGTGCACGCGCGGAGCCATCTCGTTGGCGAGCAGTTCGCCGCCCGCCTCGAAGAACTCCACGGCCAGAACCCCGACGTAGTCGAGGTGGTGGAGGAGGCGCTCGACGTAGTCGCGGGCCACGCCCGCGGTCGCAGCGCCGCGGGCCGGGGCCTGCGAGACGCGCAGGATGCCCTGGTCGTGGCGGTTCTCGCTCAGCGGGTAGAAGGCCGTCTCGCCCGCGGGGGTGCGCACGCCGATCATCGACACCTCGCGGTCGAACGGCACGAAGGCCTCGAGCGTCAGGTCGCCGCCGCCGAGTTCCTCGAGCGCCTCGCCGGCCTCTTCCCGGCGATGGATGAAGCGTTGCCCGCGGCCGTCGTAGCCGAGCCGGCGGCGCTTGAGCACGGCCGGCAGCCCCACCGCCTCGATCGCGGCATCCAGGTCTTCGCGCGAGTCCACCGTGCGGTACGGCGGCACGGGAATGTCGAGCCCCTGGAAGCACTGCTTCTCCGCGTGGCGGTCCTGCGCGGCCTCCAGGGCCGCCAGCCCCGGTCGGCACAGGTGCTCTACACCCGCCTCGCGCACGGCCGACGCGGGCACGTTCTCGACATCGAAGGTGAGAACGTCGACCTTCTTTGCGACCTCGGCGATGCGGGCCGGCTCGTCGAAACCGCCCTCGATGATGTCGCCGACCTGCGCGGCCGGGCCGCCCGGCTTGCGGTCGAGGAAGGTGAAGCGCGCACCCAGCGGGTAGCCGGCGAGCGCCAGCATGCGTCCGAGCTGGCCGGCGCCGAGTATGCCTACTTGCATCAGGACTCCCTGGGGTCGGGTTGGGACAGAACCTTGTCGGTCTGCTCGCGGCGGTAGCGCTCCAGTCGTCCGGCCACGCCGGTGTCGTGGACCGCGAGCATGGCGGCGGCGAACAGTGCCGCGTTCACGGCGCCGGATTCCCCGATCGCGAAGGTGGCCACGGGAACCCCGCGCGGCATCTGCACGATCGAAAGCAGCGAATCCAGCCCCGACAGCGCGCGCGACTTCACCGGGACGCCCAGCACCGGCAGGTGCGTCTTCGCGGCGAGCATGCCCGGCAGGTGGGCCGCGCCCCCGGCGCCGGCGATGATCGCCTCGAGACCGCGCCCGGCCGCCTGTTCGGCGTATTCGTACAGCAGGTCGGGGGTGCGGTGCGCCGATACGACCCGCACTTCGTGGGGCACCTCGAGCCGTTCCAGCATCTTCGCCGAATGCTCGAGGGTGTCCCAGTCCGAGCGGGACCCCATCACGATGCCGACGCGCGGCGCGCTCACTTGTCCGCCTGCGCGGCCACGGCCGCGGCTGCCTTCTCCGCCGCCCCGGCGTCGCCGAGGTAGCGGTGCCCCGTGGGGCGCAAATCGTCGTCGAGCGTGTACACGAGAGGAATCCCCGTCGGAATGTTGAGCCCGGTGACGGCCTCGTCGGACAGGCCGTCGAGGTACTTCACCAGCGCACGCAGGCTGTTGCCGTGCGCGGAAATCAGAATGCGCCCGCCGCCGCGGATCGCCGGCGCGATCTCCTGCTCGTAATACGGCACGACGCGGGCGACGGTGTCGGCGAGCGATTCGGTGCCCGGCAGCCGGTCGGCCGGCAGGCCGCGGTAGCGCGCGTCGTGGCGCGGGTGGCGCTCGTCGTCCGGCGCGAGCGCGGGCGGGCGCACGGCGTAGCCGCGCCGCCATTCGTGGACCTGCTCCCGGCCGTGCTTGCGCGCGGTCTCGGCCTTGTCCAGCCCCTGGAGCGCGCCGTAGTGGCGCTCGTTCAGCCGCCAGTCCTTGGCCACGGGCAGCCACAGGCGGTCCAGTTCGTCGAGCGCGATCCACAGCGTGCGGATGGCGCGCGTGAGCACCGACGTATAGCAGCGGTCGAAGTCGTAGCCCGCTTCCTGCAGTTGCCGGCCCGCCCGGCGCGCTTCCACGCGGCCCTGCTCCGACAGATCCACGTCGGTCCAGCCGGTGAAGCGGTTTTCCAGGTTCCAGGCGCTCTGGCCATGGCGGAGCAGAACGAGTTCGGGCATCGTGCGCATCCGGACCGGAAAGCGCGCCATTTTACCGGCTATTGGCAGCACCCGCCCGGGCACCCGATACAATCTCCGCGATGTCTGACGAATCCGAACTGTTCGACGCCGGTCGCCTGCGCCGTCACGCGGCCCGGGCGCTGGAGTCCGCCCGCGCCGAGGGCGCCACCGCGGCGGAAGTGGCCGTGGGCGTGGATACCGGCCTCACGGTGACCGTGCGCATGGGCGAGGTGGAGGCCGTGGAGCGCCAGCGGGACCGCAGTCTCGAGGTCACGTTGTACTTCGGCACGCGCAAGGGCAGCGCCGCCACGTCCGATCTGGAACCGGGCGCCGTGGACGAGGCCGTCGCCGCCGCCGCGCGCATCGCCCGCCACACCGCGGAAGACCCCTGCGCCGGGCTTGCGCCGGCCGAGCGCATGGCGCGCGAGTTCCCGGACCTCGATCTGTGCCATCCCTGGTCGCTGGACCCCGACGCGGCGATCGAGCTCGCGCGCACCTGCGAGGATGCCGCGCGCGATGCGGATACGCGCATCGTCAATTCCGAGGGTGCGACGGTGGACACCGGTCACGGCCTGGTCGTGTACGCCAACACGCACGGCTTCTGCGGAGTGCGCGAAGGCACCCGCCACGACGTCGCCTGCGTGGTCGTGGCCGCCGACGGCGCCGGCAACATGCAGCGGGACCACTGGTACACCACGGCCCGCGCCCCCGAGGACCTGGACGACGCGGCGGAGGTCGGGCGCCAGGCCGCGCGGCGCGCCCTGGCCCGTCTGGGCGCGCGCCCGGTGGCGACGCGCAAGACACCCGTGCTCTTCGCGCCCGAGGTGGCCGCGGGCCTGTTGGGGCACCTGGTGGGCGCCATCGCGGGCGGTGCGCAGTACCGCCGCGCCTCGTTCCTGCTCGACGCCGCGGGCGAGAAGGTGATGCCGGACTGGGCCACGCTCGCCGAGCGGCCGCATCTCCCGCGCGGGCAGGGCAGCCGGAGTTTCGACGACGAGGGCGTGGCCACCGCCGACCGCGATCTCGTCGCCGGCGGCGTGCTCTCCGGCTACGTGCTGAGCAACTACTCCGCGCGCCGCCTCGGGCTGGAGACCACGGGCAACGCGGGCGGCATCTCCAATCTCCTGATGGCGCCCGGCGGCGAAAGGCCCGAGGCGCCCCTGGAAGCGCTCGGGACCGGTTTCTACGTCACGGAATTGATCGGTCAGGGCGTCAACCCGGTCACCGGCGACTATTCGCGCGGCGCCGCGGGCTTCTGGGTGGAGGGCGGCCGCGTCGTGCAGCCCGTCGAGGAAGTCACCATCGCGGGCAACCTGCGCGACATGTTCCTCGGTCTGGTCACGGCGGGTTCCGACGTCGACGCGCGGGGCCGCATCCGCACCGGCTCGCTGCTGGTCGCGGAAATGACCGTGGCGGGTGAATAACCGGCAAACCGCGGCGGCCGAGCCGGCCGCTGATGACACCGGGCGTCGCTTGCAGGCTGGTCGCGCACGGCTCCGGCAGGCCATAATCCCGGCCGGACATTGCCCCGGAGGGGAGCCATGCACAGGAGAACCGCCGCCGCGGCGCGCCGGGCCGGTCGGGTCCGGCCGGGCAGGTAGAGCCGAATGCACATCAGCATTGGATCGTTGATCGTCTTCCTCGTCGTCGGCGGCCTGGCCGGCTGGCTGGCGGGGATCATCGTGCGGGGCTCCGGCTTCGGCATCCTCGGCAACATCGTCGTCGGGATCGTGGGCGCATTCCTCGCCGGCTGGCTGCTGCCGCGCATCGGGCTGTTCGTGTACGGCGGCATCGTCGCGTCCTTCGTGGACGCCCTTATCGGCGCGGTCATCCTGCTCGCGATCGTCGGCGTGCTGCGCCGCCTGTGGGCGAGGCCGGGCCGATGAGCGGCGGGGCGATCATCGTCCACGGCGGCGCCGGGCACAAACCGCCGGACGAAGCCGCCGCCGGGCGCCGCCGTGAGGGTTGCCGGGCGGCGGCGCGCGCGGGCTGGGGCGTCATCGAGGGCGGGGGCCACGCGCTCGACGCCGTGATCGCGGCGGCCGTCGTGCTCGAGGACGACGGCGAGTTCAACGCGGGCACCGGTTCCGTGCTCAACCGCGACGGCCGGGTGGAGACCGATGCGGCCGTAATGGACGGGGCGACGCTTGCGGCCGGCGCGGTGGCGGCGGTGACCGGCATTCGCAACCCGATCCGGCTCGCCCGTGCGGTCATGGAGCACTCGCGCCACGTGCTGCTGGCCGGCGCCGGCGCGGAAGCCTTCGCGCGCAGCGAGGGCTTCGAGTTCGTCGACCCGGCGAGCCTGATCGTGCCCGCGCGCCGCGAGCAATGGGAGGCCAGCCACGGCACCATCGGAGCGGTCGCGCGCGACGCCGACGGCCGCGTCGCGGCGGCCACCTCGACCGGCGGCATCCTCCTGAAGCTCCCGGGCCGCGTCGGCGACACCCCGCTCGTCGGCTGCGGAACCTACGCCGACGCCGACGCGGCGGTCTCCGCCACGGGCGACGGCGAGGCCATCATCCGGCTGACGCTGGCCCGACTCGCCGCGTTCGAGGTGAGCGGTGGCAAGTCCGCCGGGGAAGCGGCGGAGGCGGCGGTGGGCCGGCTCGCCGCGAGCGGACTGGGGGAAGCGGGTCTCATCGTCGTGGATGCGACGGGCCGCATCGGCTTCGCCCACAACACCCCGGCCATCGCCTGCGCCGGCCGGTCCCGAGAAGAAGACTTCGCCCACGCCTGACCCGGCCAGGATTCCCTATTCCGGGGGCCGGGCCTCCTCGCTGGCGCCGCCGGCCAGCTCCGCCAGCGTGGTTCCCGTGAGCGCGTCGTGGCGCAGCGATTCCGCTTTGCCGAGCAGCGTGCCGAGCCGCGGCAACCGTTCCCGGGGCGCCTGGGGGCCGCGGGCGGCGCCGATGATGTCGGCGATGCTCACGTGGGCCGGGTCGCGCCCCAGGACGTAGCCGCGTGCGCCGACGCTGTGCAGCAACTCCGCCTCGCCCAGCCGACGCAGCACCGGGTCCAGGCGCAGCGCCTGGATCCCCAGCCGGCCGGTGCATTCGGCAAGCCCCAGCGGCCGGCCGCCGCCCTCGAAGCGGCGCGCGGCGAGGAGCATGACTTCCAGCGCCGCCGCCTCCGCCTCCGCGGGGTCGAGCGGCGAACGCTCGATGCGGGGCTGGCGCCAGGCGGGATTCTGGACGTAGAAGCCCAGGCGCGCGCCGAGCAGCAGGATCAGCCAGCTCACGTACACCCACATCAGGAACAGCACCAGGATCGCGAAGCTGGAATAGATGGCCGAGAGCCGCGTCGAACGCGTGGCCAGCACGGCGAAGATGAGTCCCACGGTCTGCCAGGCGATGCCGCCGAAGACGCCGGCTGCCAGGGCGGAGCGGCCGCTTACCGCCGTGTTCGGGGTGATGACGTTGATCAGCGTGAAGGCGGCGACGACCAGCACGTAGGGGATCAGCTTGCCGAGCCACGGCGCGACGGGCCCGAGGTAGTGGGCCACGCTCGGGTGCGTCAGGGTCGTGGTGAGCGTGAAGGCCACGAACAGGAACACCGGTCCGACGATCAGCAGGCCCAGGTATTCCAGGCTGCGGGCCACGACCGGGCGCGGCGCCGTGACCTGCCAGGCCTCGTTGAGGCCGGCCTCGATCTTGCGCAGCAGGGACAGTGCGGTGATCGCCAGCAGCACGACGCCGAGCGCCCCGAGCACGCCCGTGCGCACGTTGCTGACGAAATCCACCAGCCGGGTGGCCACGTCGTGCCCCGACGGGCCGAGCGGTTCGAGCACGCGATCCAGCGCCGGGCCGAGCACGCCGTTGACGCCGAGTCCCTTGAGCGCGGAGACCGCGAAGGCGAGCAGCGGCACCATCGCGATCAGCGTGGAGTAGACCATGCTCATGGCGTGCAGGGTGAGCCGGCCCTCGTTGAGGTCCCGCCCGAGGAGCCAGGTCAGTTGCGCCGCCGTGCGCAGGGCGCCGCGCCACCGGGGCTCCGTGTCCGGGCGCGCGAACAGGGCGCGTTCCAGGCGTGCGATGGCCACGTGGTCGTTCCTTCCGGGTCCCGCGCTTACTTTACCCGGCCCGGTGGAGGTGCACGGCCGGCCTGTTGCCGCAGGCACTCGCCGATCGCGGCCGGGCGGCCGCTCCTGCGCGGGCCGGGCGTTACTCTGTAGTAATGGGCGATTTTCCCGAACGCATCGTCTGCCTGACCGAGGAGACGACCGAGACGCTCTACCGGCTCGGCGAGCAGGACCGGATCGTCGGCATCTCCGGCTTCACCGTGCGCCCGCCCGAGGCGCGCCGGGAAAAGCCGAAGGTATCCGCGTTCACCAGCGCGAAGATCGGGAAGATCCTCGCGCTCGACCCGGACCTGGTGCTCGGCTTCTCCGACCTGCAGGCCGACATCGCCGCCGAGCTGGTGCGCCACGGCGTGGAAGTGCACGTGTTCAACCACCGCACCGTGGCCGGCATCCTGCGCATGGTCCGCACCCTCGGCGCGATGATCGGCGAGCCGGGCAAGGCCGGTCGGCTGGCCGATGAACTGGCCGCCAACGTCGCGCGCATCGAGCGCGAGGCCGCCGCGCTCCCGCGCCGCCCCCGCGTCTACTTCGAGGAATGGGACGAGCCGATGATCACCGGCATCGGCTGGGTCTGCGAGCTCGTGCGCAGCGCCGGCGGCGACGACGTCTTCCCGGAGCGCGCCGCCGAGACGCTCGCGAAGCACCGCATCCTGACCGGACCGGAAGCGGTCATCCCCACGGCCCCCGACATCATCATCGGGTCGTGGTGCGGCAAGAAATTCCGGCCTGAAAAAGTGATCGCCCGGCCCGGCTTCGACGCCGTGCCCGCGGTCGCGAACAACGAACTCCACGAGGTGAAATCCTCGATCATCCTGCAGCCGGGACCGGCCGCGCTCACCGACGGCATCGCCGAACTGCACCGCATCATTGCCCGCTGGGCCCTCTCGGAGACTCACCACAATGAACGAGCGCAGCACCGCTGAACACGGTCACATCGTCGCCATCGGCGGAGGCGGCTTCGCGGCCGACCCGCCGAACCTCGCCATCGACCGGTACCTTCTCTCGCTGGCGCGGCGCCCCCGGCCAAACGTGGGCTTCATCGCCACCGCGACCGGCGACCTGCCGGCCTACGTGGCGCGATTCCTGGCCGTGTACGCGGGCCTCGACTGCCGGCCCTCGGCCCTGCCGTTCTTCTCGCACACGCCCGATGTCGCCGCGTGGGTCCGTGACCAGGACGTGATCTTCGTGGGCGGCGGCAACACGCGCAGCATGCTGGCCGTGTGGCGCGAATGGGAGCTGCCGGATCTGCTCCGCGATGCCCATGCCGCGGGTACCGTGCTCGCCGGCCAGAGCGCCGGGGCCATCTGCTGGTTCGACCAGGGCGTGACCGACTCGTGGGCGGGGCCCTTGCGCCCGCTCGAGTGTCTCGGTTTCCTGCCGGGGAGTTGCTGCCCGCACTACGACGGGGAAGCGGAGCGCAAGCCGGCCTATCGCGGCTTCGTCCGCGACGCGACGATGGGCCCGGGCATCGCCATCGACGATGGCGCGGCCGTGCACTATGCGGGCGGGGAACTCGCCCGCGTCCTCGCCTGGCGCGACAACGCCGCGGCCTGGCGGGTTACCCCGGCCGCCGAGGAGGCGCGGGAAGAACGCCTCGAGCCGACGTGGCTCGAAGCGCTCGCGCCCGACTGGCCGGTGGGTTAACCGGGCGTCATCCGCCGGACAGCTTCACCTCGAAGGCGTGCGCCGGCGCGTCGTTCACGGTCACCCGGATCGTGTACGTGCCCGCCGGCAGCACCACGTTGTTGCCGTAGTGCGTCGTCTTCAGACTCTTGCCGGAGACGTGCATGCGCGCGACCGGCAGCGTGTGCCACGGGCCCGCCGTCGGCTTGAGCATGCGGTAGCGGATGTCGACCGAGGCGTCTTCCACCGGCTTGCCGTCCTTCTTCACGAACACCACGAGGTGATGGTTCGGGGCGGGCTTCGCACTTTTCAGCACCGGCTTGGCGCCGTGGTCCCAGGCCATCTCCGAGTGCGGACCGGCGAAGGACTCGGCCGGCAGCACCTTCAGGGCCAGGGAATAAGACCCCGTCGTTGCCTGCATCGTGATCTTGTTCCCGTGCGCCGCCGCCTGTGCGGCGCAGGTGACGAACAGGGCGCCGATGGCGAAGGCGATCGACGCGGCGAAGAGCAACAGCTTACGCATGGTGGTCCTCCGTTGCGTGGCTTCAGTGTTCCGTCAGGCGGCGCCGCGCTTCCTGGTAGCGTGCCGCCGTCTGGCGGATGACCTCGGGGGGCAGGTGGGGGGCCGGCGGTTTCTTGTTCCAGCCGCTCGATTCCAGCCAATCCCGCACGTACTGCTTGTCGAACGACGGCGGGCTGGCCCCGGGCCGCCAGCTGTCCGCGGGCCAGAAGCGGGATGAATCCGGCGTGAGCGCCTCGTCTATCAGCGTCAGCGTCCCGTCCGAATCCAGGCCGAATTCGAACTTGGTGTCCGCGATGATGATGCCGCGTTCACGCGCGCGCTCGGCGGCGAACGCGTAGAGTTCGAACGCCGCCGCGCGCACCCGTTCGGCAAGGTTGCCGCCGATGAGTCCCGCGCAGGCGTCGAAGGAAATGTTCTCGTCGTGCTCGCCCGTCGCGGCTTTCGTCGCCGGCGTGAAGACGGCTTCCGGCAGGCGGTCCGCCAGCTGCAGGCCGGCGGGCAGGCCGATTCCGCACACCGCGCCGGTCGCCTGGTAATCCTTCCACCCCGAGCCGGCCAGGTAACCGCGCACGACGGCCTCGACGGGCAGGGCCTCGAGGCGGCGCACGACCATGGCCCGCCCGGCGACGATCCCGCGGTCGGCGGCGTCCGGCACGGCCGCCTCCAGCGGCAGGTCCGCGAGGTGGTTGGGCACGATGTGCCGGGTCCGGTCGAACCAGTAACGGGACACCGCGGTGAGCACCTCGCCCTTGCCGGGGATCGGATCCGGGAAGACCACGTCGAAGGCCGAGAGGCGGTCGCTCGCGACCACCAGCCAGTGGTCGTCGTCGATGCCGAAGATGTCGCGCACCTTGCCGCCGTGAACCCGCGGCAGCGTGCTGAGGTCGGCGCGGTACAGGCCCCGGTCGCTCATGCGGGATCAGCCCTGTCCGCTGTCCTGCCCGCCGGCGTTCAGGCGATGGGCCAGCCGGTGCAGGTAATGGTGGACGCGCCGGGCGTTCTTGCCCAGGTCGGACAGGCCGATGCGCGATTCCGAGCGGATATTGATCACGCTCCCGCGCCCCGCTGCCGTGACGTTGATGGCGACGTCGTCCTTGAATCCGAACCAGGCGGTCGTCGCCGTCGCCTCGATATGGCGCGCCTTGGGGTCGGCGGCCGCGATCTTCCAACCCATCGAGCGCGCCGTGGCCAGGGCCGCGGCGTAGCCCTTGTCGGGTGCAACCCCCGGCGCCTGCAGCGGCTGCAGCTTGGGGTAGTACGCACGCTGCACGACCGACAGGCAGCCCGGGCCCCACTGCGTACAGGCCTTCGCGGCCGCGTCCCGACCGGGGCTCGCCTTGCCGGCGGGGCTGGAGAAGAACTTCTGGAGCGCGTGGGTCTCGGCGGCCTCCATGTGCTTGCCGCCGCCGCCGTACGCGACGCCGTTGCCGTGTTCCACGTCGCGCCGTTCGGGGGCGAGCGCCTTGAACTCGGGCGGGTTGGACGGATTGGTCGTGATGTCATGGATGGGCGGGGCCGTCTTGGCGTCCCGGTAGAGCCCGTGCAGCCAGAGCGAAGTGCCGAGCCCGAGCCCGAGTCCCACGAGGGGCAGCACGGCGACGACGAAACGACGGCCCAGGAGCGCCGCGACGACGCCGACCAGCCCGGCGGCGGCCGCTGCGATGCCGACCCAGAAGCCCTTTTCCAGGAGGCCGAATGCGGCCGGGAGCGGGGCCGCGCCGTGGCGATACAGTGGCCCCGCGGCCGCGGTCATCGCGGCCGCCACGATACCCGCGAGCAAGGCCAGAATCGCCCAGATGAGGATGCTCCGGCGGAGTCCGGACGCCCTCTTGTTCATGTGCACTTCCCCGCCGTGTGGAAGGGCCTAGTGTACTGCGACGGGCCGGCGCCGCGGTGGCATCGGGCATACTGGGCTCAGCCCGATCGCAACCGACCCATGTCGCAGAAGCCTTCCCGCCTTCGCGCCTGGCTCGCCGAATGGCCGCTGCCCGTGGCGTTCGCCATCTTCGTCGCCGGCACCCTGTTCCGGGACCGTCTGGACGACGTGCAGCTCTCCGGCGGGCTCCTGGGCCTGGCCTTCGCGGGGCTGTTCCTCGCCGCAATGCTCGGGGCGTTCGGCGCCGTACGCCATGCCGACTCCCTGGCCCATCACTTCGGCGAGCCTTACGGAACGCTGATACTCACCATCGCCGTGATCTCGATCGAAGTGGCCACGATCGCCACGGTCATGCTGCACGGTGCGAACAACCCGGGGATCGCGCGCGACACGATGTTCTCGGTGGTGATGATTGTGGTCAACGGCGTCGTCGGCGCCGGCCTGCTCTGGGGCGGTATCCGACACCGCGAGCAGGTCTACAACCTGCAGGGCGCCAATGCTTACCTGAGCGTGCTGATCCCGGTGGCGGTCCTCACGATGGTCTGGCCCAACTTCACGCACAGCGCCGAGACCGGCGTGCTGTCGGCGGCCAAGGGGTTCTTCATCATGGGCATGGCGGGCCTGCTTTACGCCGTGTTCCTGGGCATGCAGACCGTGCGCCACCGTGCCTATTTCGCCGCGCCCGGCGAAGCGCCGGCGGCGGGTCCGGGCGGGGCGCCGCGCGCGGGGGGCTGGTTCCGCCATGCGGTCCTGCTGGTGCTGTACCTGCTCCTGGTGGTGTTCACCGCGAAACTCTTCGCGCTGCCGCTGGACGTCGGGATCGAGCGACTGGGTCTGCCCGCCGGGGCCGGCGCGCTGGCCGTCGCCCTGCTCGTGCTCGCGCCCGAGGGGGTCGCGGCCATCAAGGCGGCGCGGGACAACGAACTCCAGCGCTGCGTCAACCTGGCGCTGGGTTCCGCGCTGGCCACCATCAGCCTGACCGCCCCGGTGGTGCTCGGGATCGGCCTGGGCACGGGTCGCACCGTGATCCTCGGCCTCTCGCCCGCGAACGAGACGCTCCTCGGGCTGACCTTCCTCGTCTCGATCCTGACGTTCTCCAGCGGGCGGACCAACATCCTGCAGGGCTGCATCCACCTGCTGCTCTTCCTGGCCTATGTGCTGCTGATCTTCTCGCCCTGAACCGCGCCCGCCGCGTTGCTTCAGTCGCGCTGCGCCGCGGCCAGGAATGGGTGGCGGCCCGCGAGTGCGGCCAGGTCGGCCGCATCGTCGAGATCCCGCAGGGTCTCCGTTTCCGCCACGACGAATCCACCGCGGCGGGCGCGCTCGCGCGTCGCCGCCGCCACCCCGCTGCCGCCCCAGGCCATGCCCGCGAACAGGTCGTGGAGATGCGGTCGCGCCCCGCGGCCCGCGCCGATGAGCGCGTAGCCGCCGTCCACGGCGGGGACCAGAACGAGATCGGCGCTGTCCAGGTGCCGGGCGGCACTGGCGAGCGCGGGACCGCCCAGGTCGGGGCAGTCCGTGCCCATCAGGAGCGCGCGGGGCGCGTGCTCGAGCGCGGCGGCCAGCGCCCGCTCCATGCGCCGGCCGAGGTTGCCGGCCGCCTGCGAACGGCAGGTCCAGTCGCCGCGGCCGGCGCGCACCGGCACCGGGTGATCCGCGGGGCCGTCCCAGTCGAGGAAACGCGGCGCGAATGCGCCCGTCTCCCCCCGGGCCAGCGCATCGTCGAGCAGGGCGGCGGCGACGCGCGTGGCGGCGGCGCGGCCGATCGCCGCGGCGAGTCGGGCCTTGGCCGTCTCCGGCGCCTTCGCGAGGACGACCAGAGCGGTGTCCACGTCAGTGCGAGCCGCGCACGTCGGCGTAGCGCCGGGCCAGCCGCTCCGGTGCCACGCCCAGGTCGTAGAGCAGACGCAGACGCCACATGAGCAGGACCGTGCGCACGAGGCCACCGCTCTCCCAGCGCCGGCCGGATGTGGTGACGCGCGGCTTGAGGCGGGCGGGCGCGGCAAGGCGGCGCAGGCGCCGGCACAGGGCGAGGTCTTCCATCAGCGCGATATCCGGGAATCCGCCGGCGCGCTCGAACAGCCGCCGGGTCACGAAGAGGGCCTGGTCGCCGGTCGCGATGCGGGTGACGCGCGAACGCGCACTCGCCAGCGCCGCCACGAGCGGCAGCAGCGGATGCCGCCCGGCGATGGCGAGGCCGAAAAACCCCCAGCCGGCGCCGGCGTCGACCGCCGCCATGACGGTGGAGTCCGCGCCGGCGGGCAGACGCGTATCGGCGTGGAGGAAAAGCAGCACGCCGCCCCGCGCCGCCGCGGCGCCCGCATTCATCTGCCGGGCGCGCCCCCGGTCGGATTCGATCACCCGGTCGGCGCCCCCGTGCGCGGCCCCGGCGGTGCCGTCGCGGCTGCCGCCGTCCACGACCACCACCTCGGCGCCGGCCGCGCGCAGTGGCGCCAGCGCCGACAACTGCCCCGGCAACGTCCGGACTTCGTCGACGACCGGGATAACGATGGACAGTGAAACGGGCGGCGTCAGTGGCGGCTCGCGGGTTTGAAAATGATCGTCTGCCTGATGCCGCAGGCAAACACCGCCTGTCCATTGACCCGGTGCGGCTTGAACATGGCCGTGCGCATGAGGGCCAGCGCCGTGTCGTCGAACTCACCCGGCGGCCGGGACTTCGCCACCTTCAGCTGCTCCGTCTTGCCTTCGGGATCGACGCAGAAACGGACCGTGACCCGGCCCGTGAGTCGGTGGTGGCCCACGTCCTCGGGCGCGTCGTAGGTCTGGGTCACCGGCGGGCGTGTGATGTTGAGCATGACGTGCGGCGCCGGCGACCCGGCGCGCGCCGTGGCGGCGGCGAGGGTCAGCGCCGCCACGCCCCCCGCGGCCAGAAATGTCTTCTCCGTCGATTGGATCATTTGGATTCTCCCCGTCTCCCCGTTTGCCGCATCGTATCCTACGCTGCGGACACTGGCCCGGCGCGCGGGACGATGCGCCCCGGGCCCGGGAACGTAATACGGGGGGAGGCATGTCACAGTTCGAAAACCTGGTGTTCGAGGGCGGCGGCGTGAAGGGCATCGCTTATGCCGGCGCCGTTGCCGTACTGGAAGAGCGGGGCGTACTCGGCGACATCCGGCGCGTGGCCGGCACCTCGGCGGGGGCCATCACGGCCTGCCTGGTCGCTCTCGGCGCCGATGCCGCCCGGACGCGCAAGATCGTCACCGCCGCGCCGTTTGCGTCGTTCGAGGATTCCAGTATCGGGCTCGTTCGCGACACCTGGCGCCTGTTGAAGCGCTACGGCTGGTACAAGGGCGATGCCTTCGCGGCATGGATGCGGGCGCAGATCAAAGCGCTCGCGGGAGATGCGGAACTGGACTTCGCGGCGCTGGCCGGGCGGGCCCGTTCGCAGCCGGGACGGTTCCGCGAACTGTTCGTCGTCGGCACCGACCTCACCGCGCAGCGCGCCGTCGTTTACTCCGCCGCCAACACGCCGGACGTCCCCCTGTGGAAGGCCGCGCGCATCTCCATGAGCCTGCCGCTGGTGTTCGCGTCGGTGAAGCGCGGCGGCGACGTGTGGGTCGACGGCGGGCTGACCTGGAACTATCCGATCGACCTCTTCGACCGGGCCCGCTATGCGGGCGACGACGGCGGCGAGGGAGACGCACGGGTCTACAACAAGGCAACGCTCGGATTCCGGGTCGACACGCGCGCCGAGATCACCGCCGAGCGGCGCCGCTTCGGCCTGCCGTCGACGAAGGTCGACAGCTTTCCGGAGTACCTCAAGGCGCTGGTGGGTTTCATGACGGACATGGCGAACCGCGTCCACCTGCAGCCGCGGGACTGGCACCGGACCGTGTTCATCGAATCACACGGCGTCGGCACCACGGACTTCAACCTCGACGCGACGCAGGTCTCCCGGCTCGTGGAGAGCGGGCGCGTGGGCACGGAAGCGTGGTTCGAATGGTTCGAGGGAGCCGGGGAGGACGAACGCCCGCTCAACCGTGTCGACGACGCGGAGCCGGGACGCCCGGGCTAATCGCCTGCGTTACCAGCGCGCCCGCCAGCCACGTGCGTCCACGTGCACGAACGGGCCGTGCGCCGAGGTCGAATGATAGGCGCCCACGCCGCCGCGCAGATAGTCGAGCGCCGGCTTGCGGAACAACCGGTTCACGTCCGCGGCGAGGAGCCGCGAATCGGCGAAGTCGTCGCGCCCGTCATGATTCAGGTCGTCCATCACGTTGTCCCTCGGCTTCACGTCGATGTAGATATCGGCAGCATCGCCCAGCGTGTGGCGGCTGTCGGGAACGTTGCCGAGCTGTGCGTTGTACCAGGGCGTGCGGTAGCCGCTCATGACGTGGACCTTGTTCGCATGCACGCCGTGGCGGTTGAGGTAGTCCATCAACGCCTCGAGCTTGAGCAGCAGGCGCGGCTGGAGGACGACGTACTTGGGGAATCCGCCGACTTCCTTGCACAGGAACTGGCCGAGCGTGAAGTGCGGCGAGACCGGCACCTTTTCCAGTGCCCGCGTGACCTGCACGAAGCCCCTGGGCGGCGCATACGCGGCCGCGTGCTCGGCGTGGTGGATCGTCGGATAGTGGCCGATGCGGTAGCCGTTCAGCCGCCCGTCGTGCACATCGGTCGCCGGGACCATGACGAAGCTCTCGAGGCGCACGCGGTCGCCGCCGGCGCGGGTGATGTCGACCTCGTAGTGCCCGGGCGCGTCCGGCGCCGTCCAGCGCCAGCGGTTGTCGCCGAGTGCGCGGACCGTTCCGGAGTCGGCGTGCAGCGAGAAGCGTCCCGTGCCATCCGTCACCGCGATCGGTACGGATTCGCCGGGCAGGGCGAAGAGCGCGAACACGTCGTAGTCGATGTCGAGATGACGCACGGCGACGTCGAAGTCGGACCGACCGGTATGGAACGCGTGGACGTGCGCCGGCCGGGCAGCAGCCGACGCTGCCGCGAGCAGCGACACCAGGAGCAGGCAGCGTCGGATCATCGGGAAGGGGACGGGTCGGGCGCGTCGAGGGCGGCGAGCACTCCTGCGTCCTTGCCGTAGATATCCGGTCGGAATTCGATGGTGTTCAGGTCGGGGGCCCAGGCGGTCATGTATACAACATAGATGGGAATCGGGCGGGCAAGTTCAATCCGGTTGTCACGTCCCCGCCCCGCGGCCGCGGCCAGGACCTGCTCCGGGTCGTCGCGCCCGTCCGCGCGAAGCAGCGCCGCGGCGAAGCCCAGGGCATTGTCGAGACGGACGCAGCCGTGGCTGAACGTCCGCCGCGGAGTTTTGAACAGCGTCTTCGCCGGTGTGTCGTGCATGTAAACGTCGTAGGGATTGGGAAACATGAACTTCACACGACCCAGTGCGTTGTCGGGCCCCGGACGCTGGCGGAAGTGATATGCAAGCCCGGCCGCGGAGATCGCGTTCCAGTCGATGCGTGCCGGGTCGAGCCGCTTCCCTCCGCCGTCCCACCCGTTGAGCACCAGGTAGTGGTTCCTGTCGAGATAACTGCGGTCGCGGCGTACGGCCGGAAGGATTTCCCGTCTCGCGATGCTCATCGGCACGTCCCAGCTCGGGTTGACCACGAGGTAGGCGATGCGGCTGCTGAACTGCGGCGTCTGCTGATAACGCTTGCCGACGATCACGCGTTCGGCCACGCGCGGCCCGCCGCGCGTGAACAGCGTCGCGTGGAAGGCGGCCACGTTCACCATCACCCGGGTCGGCGGCAACACCGACGGCAACCAGCGGCGGCGCTCCAGGTTCACCCGCAGCACACCGATCCAGTAAGTCGCGGGGCGGTTGAGCGCCGCCAGCGTGGCCGGGCCCGCGACGCCGTCGACCGTGAGGCCGCGCTCCGCCTGGAAGCGGCGGAGCGCGGCGTCGACGTCCGCGTCGAACCGTTCGTGGGCCGCCGGCTCGCGAGCCAGGAAGCCGGCGCTCTGCAGCCGCCGCACCAGGGCCGCCACCCGGGGACCGCCGTCGCCTTCGGATAAGGCCGGGCCCGGCGCCACCGGTGGCGGCTCGCCGCGCGCCGCCAGCTCGCGGTATCGGGCCAGTGCCCGGCGCAGGCCGCGGTAGTCCGCGTCCTGCGGGGCGAGACCCTGCAGCACGGGCCCCGGCGCTGCGCCCGTGAACACGCGCCGGAGTGCATCCCGCAGTTCGGACCGGAGGTCGGGTGGCGGGTCGCGGAGTTCCAGGGTCGCCGGATCGAGACGGCCGGCGGCCTCGTCCGCCGCCAGTCGCAGGAAGGCATCGCTCAGCAGGAGTTCCAGCGCCGCCAGGCGCCGTGCCCGGGCCGGCGGGGGCATCCATTCCCAGGGGGCATCGAGGAGTTCGTCCAGCGCCTCGAGGTGGTAATCGCCGGGGGTCAGGCCGTCGGCCCGGCTGGCCCGTATCGCATCCACCATGGCGATCGCGGCCGGCTTCGGCTTGTCATCCCCCACCCATCCCGGGGCGTCGCTGCGGTCCGCGTAGAGGCGGGCCAGCCGGGCGGGAGCGAACAGGCGGACATCGACGCCGGCGAGCGGCCGTACCGGGGCGCCCAGGTCGGCGCGTATCGCTGCGGCCACGGAGGCTCCGGGGTCCGGCGTTGCGGTTGCAGCGAATGCCGCGCACGCGGCCAGCAGCACACCGGCCGCGCGGATCACGACTCCGGTGCCCGCGGGGGCGTGTGGGGTGGCATGCGCCGCGCGGCCGTTCATGACCGGAGCCTAGACGGACGCCTCGCGCGCTGGTTTGCGCCGGGGCAGTTCTGGCATGCTTGCAGGTCATTTCGCGGACCGGGTCCTGCGCTGGACACGCTTCCCGATTACCTGCAGCCGGGCCTGCGGATCGTGGCCGTGGGCCTCAATCCCTCGCCGCGCTCGGCGGAGCGGGGTTACTACTTCGCGCATCCGCGCAACCGCTTCTGGCCGGCGCTCAACGCCTCGCGCCTCGTGCGTGCCCCGCTGGAGCCGTCGGTGGCCGCGATGCGCATGTTGCTGGAGCGCGACCGCATCGGTTTCACGGACGTGGTCAAGCGCGTCACCCGCTCGGGGGGCGACTTGCGCGCGGCCGATTACCGGCGCGGGGCGGAGGCGCTTGCCGAAAAGCTTCGCCGGGCGGATCCCGGCCTGCTCTGGTTCCAGGGCAAGATGCCCTTCGGCGCGTTCTGCCGCTACGCCCTGGGCCGCCGGGAGCCGTGCGACTGGGGCGCCCAGCCGTTTGCCTTCGAAGGCGTGCCGCTTTTCGTGACGCCGAACCCGAGTCCCGCCAACGCCGCCTGGTCGCTGGCCGACATCACCGCGGCAATGAATGCCGCCGCACGCTTTCTGGAGTCGCTCGGGTCACGCGGCCGATGAGGCCCGCGGTCCGGAGACCGCTCCCGCGCCGCCAGGGAGAAGGGACGGGTCGGGAGCGGCCTCGCGGCCGCGACACACCGCGGAGCGCCGAGCCGGGTTACACGTCCCGGATGGCCGTGGCCACCGGCAGCCGCGCCGCCCGGATCGCCGGGAACAAGCCGCCCACGAGGCCCATGAGCAGGGCGTACGTCAGCCCCGTCCCGAGCAACGTCGGCGTCACGGCGAACTGGAAGGCGAGCATGCCGCCGTTGCCGATGGTGCTCGCCTTGAAACCGTTGAAGAGCAGGAAGCCGATCGTCCCGCCCGCGATGCCGCCGATCGCGCCCAGCAGCAGCGCCTCGATCACCACGGAGAGCACGACCGGGGACCGGGCGAAGCCCAGCGCGCGCAGGGTGGCGATCTCGCGGGTGCGCGCCGCCACGGCCGAGTACATGGTGTTGAGTGCGCCGAACACCGCGCCGATGCCCATGAGGAGCGCGATCAGTCCCCCGGCGATGGTCAGCACCTTGTCGAGGCCCTTCGATTCGTTGGCGAAGAACGTGCTCTCTCGGTCGACCGAGACGCTCAACTGCGGGTTGCTCTTGAGCGCCTTCTTGAACGTGTCGAACACGCCCGGCGAGGTGAGCTTCACGTAGACGCCGGAGAAGTTGGCGCCCGCGTTGTAGGCGGACTGCAGGTCGTGCACGTCGGCCCAGATCTCGGACTCGTGCATGCCGCCGCCGGCGTCGAACACGCCCACCACCTTCCAGTCGCGGTGGTTCCAGCGATACGTCTTGCCGGGACGGAGCTGGGGGAACTGCGCGGCCACGGCGCGGCCGACGACCAGCTGGTTCATCCCGGGCCGGAACATGTGTCCGCGCACGATGTGCATGTTGCTCCAGATGGCCTTGAAGCGTGACGGGACGCCGCGGATCGTCACCGACGCGAGCCGGTCGGCGCTCTTGTGCACCATGATCGAGCCGACCATGTCGCCGAGCGCGAGCGGTCCGCTCGAGTCGTGCGCCACGCCGGGCGCCTGGCCGATCGTGCGCACGCTCTGCTGGTCGACCATCCCCGGGCCGTCCAGAGAGACGATGGCCACGTCGTCGGAGCCGGTGTGACTGAGGACCGCGGTCAGTCCCTCGCGGATCGAAAGCAGCCCGATGAAAACCAGCACGACGCCGCAGAAGCCGACGACGGCGATCAGCGCCGGCTGCAGGCGGAAGCGCAGCGAACCGAGGCTGAACTTGCAGATCGACGCGGTTTCACGCGCCCAGATACCAAGCGACATGTCACGCCCTCCTCAATGCATCGGCCGCCCGCAGGCGGAAGACCTGGCGCAGCGGCAGCGCGCCGGCGACGGCGCCGAAGAGCACCATCAGCGCGAGGCCGAGCCCCATCGCCGCCGGTGGCACCCCGAGCGCCGGCAGAACCTGCTGCACGCTGCTGTAGATGGCGTGCGCGAGCAGTTTCGCGACCCCGAGTCCCAGGACGCCGCCGATGACCGTGACCCCGATCGCCTCGGCCAGCACCAGGCCGGCCACCGTGCCGCGGCGGAACCCGAGCGCCTTGAGCACGGCGAGTTCGGAGGTGCGCTCGCGCACCGATTGCGACATGGTGTTCACCGTCACCAGCAGCATGCTGAAGAACACGGCGGCGCCCACGACGAGCGTGATGAGCCCGATGTTGCCGAACTCGCGGATGAAGGTCTGGGTCTCGGCGACCTCCGATTGCGTCCGCGTCTGCGGGAACGAGGTCGCGAACTTGTCGTCGATGTGCTTGCCGATCGTCGCGGCCTGGCGCGGGTCGTCGATGCGTTCCACGTACTGCCCGACGATGTCCTTGTGGGCCGCACGGCCTTGGTTGAGAAACTTGTAGTGGATCATCACGAAGTTCTTGTAGCGGTCGGGCAGGGTCGTGCTGTAAATGCCGTCGATCGTGACGTACCAGGTGTGGGTGCCGTCCTCCCTGGTCACGTCCTTGCTCTTCACCGGCACCTTCTGGCCGACCTTCCATCCGTAGCGCTTCGCGATCAGCGAACCCACGATCGCCCCGCGGCGGTCGTTGAACCAGCGCTTCTGCCCCGGCTTTCCGAGCGCGATCTCGGGGTAGACGTGCAGGAACGCCTGCGGCCGCGTCGCCACGACGATGAACTTGTTCTTGTCCTGCTGGTAGGTGCCCTGGAAGCCGTTGAACCAGGTCACCGACGTGACGCCGGGCACGGATGCGATCTTCGACCCGTAGGCGATCGGCAGCGCGCCCATCTTCGCGCGCGTCTGGATGCGCTGGGCGCTGGCGATCTGCATGACGCCGTCCATGCCGTGGCGCATCGCGGCCAGCAGGCCGAACAGCGCGAAGGCGGCGGTCACGGCGAACAGCGTGAACGTCGTGCGCAGCTTCTTGCGCTTGATGTTGCTCCAGAGGAGCGGCCAGTACTTCATGGGGGAATCCTCCGTTCGTCGCGGCGGGCGGGTGTCAGCCGTCCGCGCGTGCGGTGAGCCGGCCCTTGTCCATGTGCAGCGTGCGCTTCGCACTGGACGCCGCACGCGGGTCATGCGTCACCATGACGATCGTCTTGCCCTGCTCCTCGTTGAGGGCCTTGAGGAGTTCCAGGATCTCGTCGCCGGCCTTGCGGTCGAGATCGCCGGTGGGCTCGTCGCACAGCAGGATGGTGGGGTCGGTGACGATCGCCCGGGCGATACCGACGCGCTGCTCCTGGCCGCCGGACAACTCGTTGGGCTTGTGCTTTGCGCGCTCGCTCAGGCCCACGAGCTTGAGCGCGGCCCGGGCGCGGCGCCTGCGCTCGCTGCGCGAGAGGTTCGTCAGCAGCAGCGGCAGCTCCACGTTGCGTTCCGCGGAGAGCACCGGCATCAGGTGATAGAGCTGGAAGATGAACCCCACGTGGCGCGCGCGCCACTTGGTCAGCGCCCGCTCGTTGAGGTTGTCGATGCGGGTTCCGCCGACGGCGATCGTGCCGCCGCTCGGGCGGTCGATGCCGCCGATCAGGTTCATCAGGGTAGTCTTGCCCGAGCCGGACGGGCCCATCAGGGCGAGGAAATCCCCGTCCGGCACGGCGAGGTCGAGTTCCTGCAGGACCTCGACGGTCTGGCCGCCGCGGCGGTAGGTCTTGGTCACGCCGTCGAGCGCGACGAGCACGGAATCGTCGGCCACGGCCGCGGTGTTCGGCGTGGTCGCGGTGGCGGAATGGACTGACATTATGCGTTCTCCTCGTGTCCGTTGACTGGGCAAAGGGCTTCAGCCGGCCTGCTTGCGCCGCACGGCCGTGCCGTTCTTCAGGGGCTTGTCGGCGTGCGTCACGACGACGTCGCCGGCGTCAAGTCCGCCGGTGACCGTGACGCGGTCATCGGCGGTGCCGCCGGTCGTGACCGGTTGCCGGCGCGCGTGCGAATCGACGACCGTGTAGACGTAGCTTTCGTGGCCGCTGCCGTGGACGGCGTCCTGCGGCACGGTGATCGCCGGCCGACCCGGATGCGTGCCGGAATCGGCGCTCGCCTGCCGCTGCCCGGTCTTGCCCTTGTAGAACCAGACCTGCACGCCCATGTCGGGCAGGATGCGCGGGTCGAGCTTGTCGAAGGCGATGCGTACCTTGACCGTCGCCTTCTGCCGGTCGGCCGTCGGGACGATGCCGATCACGTGCGCCGGGATGCGCCAGTCGGGGTAGGCGTCGAGCGTGGCTTTCACGCGCATGCCGTTGTGCACCCGGTGGATGTAGGTCTCGTTGACGTCGACGTCGATTTCCAGGGAGCTCATGTCCACGAGCTGGCAGATGCCCGTCTTGGTGTAGCCGCCCACCGCCGCGGGGGAGATCATCTCGCCGGGGTGCGCGTACTTGCCGGTGACGACGCCGGCAAACGGTGCGCGGATCACCGTGTTCTCGAGTTGAACCTTCGCGCTCTCGAGTGCGTCGCGGTCGCCCTGCACGCGTGCACGGGCGGCGGCCAGCGACGCCTTGTCGATCTGCACCTGCGATTGGGCCTTGTCCAGCGCGGCGTCGCTGACCATGTGCTTGCCGGCCAGCGCCCGCGTGCGGTGCAGGGTGGTCATGTCCTGGTGCAGTTGCGCCTCGTTGCGCTGCACCTCGGCGCGGTCGGTCTCGAGCTGGCTGCGCGCGCTGGCGACGGACGCCTTCTGCGAGCGGTCGTCGAGCCGCGCGAGCACCTGACCCTTCTTCACGTGTTCGCCCTCGGTGGCGAGCACCTGCGTGATCTGGCCGGTGATCTGCGACGACACGGTGGAGGAGAGCTCGGCGACCACGTAACCGGAAGCGTTCAGGACGCTGGCCCCGCTCGCCCCCGCGGGATCGGCGTTCGTCTTCGGCGTCACGGTCACCGTCTCGACCGTGACGGGCGCGGCATGGAGGAATTCCACGCTCCCCACGCCGGCGGCGGCCGCGACCGCGGCGACGAGGCCCACCAGCCACGGCCAGCGCCGGCGGCGACCCGGCTCGGGCTCCCGTTCGATCTTCAGCGCATCCAGTTCGCTCTTGTCCATATCTCCTTCCGACTCCCTCGGTTATATGGTGTGTTGCATTAGTAAAACACTAGCACAAGTTCCACGGAATGCAAATGGGGCGGAACCCCGGTAGGGGGTGCCGGATGCCGGAAGACCTCAACGGGCCGGGGTTCAGGGGACGATCAGGGGATGAGGTCGAGGCCGCTAGGGGGCCTGTCGGACGGCCGGGATTGCGCTCGCGCCTTGCGGCAGCGCGGCCTCGGGGGGAGCCGGGCCGGCCGTCAGGCGGCCGGGCGCTGGATGATCGTGGAGAGCATCGTGGCCACGGCGGTCCGCCCGGCCTCGCCCAGCCCGTAGACGTGGGCGAGGCAGACCGTGAGCGTGCGGCCGGGGCGCACGACGCGCCCTTCGGCGACGAAGCGAGGCGCGCTCGCCGGGGCCAGGAGGTTGATCTTGAACTCGACCGCCAGCACATCCATGCCCGGCGGGCACAGCGTGAACGCGGCGTAGCCGTTGGCCGAGTCGGCGATGCTGGCGATCGTGCCCGCGTGCAGGAAACCGTTGTGCTGGCAGAAGTCGCGGGCGTAGGGCATCGCGATGTCGACTTCGCCCGCCGCGACGTGCGCGAGTTCCGCTCCGAGCGTGTGCATGTGGTCCTGGCGCGCGAAGCTCTCCCGCGTGGCTTGCTCGAAGTCGTCGTTGCGCACGGTGAAGGACATGGTGCCGGGCGTTCGCGCTGTCCGGGGATCGGGATCGAGCGTAAGCGCGGCCGCGGCTCGCGTCAACGCGGGGCCGGCACGGGCGGCGGCTCAGATGTAGCGCGGAATCGGTCCGTTGTGGGGCGTCATGCGCTCCGAGAGGTCCAGCATCACTTCGTCGACGTAGCACCAGCCCCAGCCCTCGGGCGGGTCGTAGCCCTCGATGACCGGGTGGCCGGTGGCCCGGAAATGCTTCGTCGCGTGCCGGTTGGGGGAGCTGTCGCAGCAGCCCACGTGGCCGCACGTCCGGCACAACCGCAGGTGCACCCACCGGGAGCCGGTCTTCAGGCATTCCTCGCAGCCGAGCGCGCTCGGGGTGACGTCGCGGATGCCGCCGACGTGCGTGCATTGTCCCGCCACGGGTGCCTCCCGCTCGTGGTTCCGCCGGCTCACAGCCGCCCCATCCGGCCGCTCTCGTAGTCGGCGGCCGCCCGGGCGAGTTCGTCCGGCGTGTTCATCACGAACGGGCCGGAGGCCGCCAGCGGTTCGTCGATGGGTTCGCCCGCGAGCACGAGGAACTCGCTGTCGCCGGGGGCGTACACGTGGATCGCCGGCCCGTTGTTGTGGAACCAGGCCAGCCAGCGGACGGAGATTTCCTGGCCGCTCGTGCGCACGCTCCCCGCCGTCACATAGAGGACGGCGTTGTAGCGGTCCGGAACCGGGATGGTCAGGTACCCGCCGCCCCGCACCGCGCCGTGCACGATGAGCATCGGCGTGTGCGTCTCGGCGGGACCGGACAGGTCCGCCAAGCGCCCGGCGATCAGGCGCAGGCGAAAGTCGGCCCCCTCGATCACGGGGATGTGCGCCGCCTTGATGTCCTGGTAGCGGGGCGGGCTCATCTTCGCAACGCCCGGCAGGTTGACCCAGAGCTGCACGGCATGCAGCCGGCCGCCCGCCGTCGCGTAGTCGTCCGGCACGCCCTCGCGGTGGATCACGCCGGACCCCGCCGTCATCCACTGGACGTCGCCGCCTTCCAGCAACCCCCGTCCGCCGGATGAATCGCGGTGCTCGATGCGGCCCTCGAACAGGAACGTGACCGGCTCGAAACCGCGGTGCGGGTGTTCTTCCACCGTGAACGGCCGCCCCGGCACCTGCGTGACCGGTCCGATGTGGTCGAGCAGCAGGAACGGGCTCACCTGGTTCACGTCGCCGGACGGCAGCGCGCGGGAAATGGGCGCGCCCTGGAGGTCGGCCAGATGACTGCCCAGGACCTTGCGGATAGTCCGCGTGGGAACGCCGCGCGGTGACGGTGTCGAGTCCATGCGTGTTCGGCCCTCCGCGCGCACGTGCGCCTCCGCCCGGGGGTGCTCCCGATCCATCATAGGGCCGGCGAAAGTTACGGGGGCGGAAATTCGTCCGCCGTCTTGACGGCCGTCGCGCCCCCGCCGATCGTCAGCCAGGCGACGAGCCCGCTGAGTGCGGCGAGCCCGGCGCAGACGAGGACCAGCAGCCGGAACGTGCCGACGTAGGCGCCGGCCACCGCCGCCGCGACGGAGGCGGCGGTCCGGGGCGGCGTGCCCGGCGGCGGCGCGAGTTGCGCGAGCTCGTCGGCCCGCCCCTGCAGGGAGGCGGCGAGTGCCGGCGGCACTCCGTGTGCCTGCAGTTGCGGCCCCAGGCCGGCGCCGAAGTGCGCCACTGCGACCGCGGTCAGGACCGCCACCGCCAGCACCCCGGCCAGGCGCGCCGCCGTGTTGTTCACGCCGGAGGCGACGCCGGCCCGTGACGCGCTTACGGCTTCCATCACCACGGTGGTCAGCGGGGCGACGCTGATCGTCATGCCGACGCTCATCACCAGGATCCCGGGCAGGAACCCGGTGAAATACGACGACCTGGTGCCGGGAACCGCCAGTGCGGCGAAGCCGAGTGCCGCGACCAACGGCCCGGCCGTGAGCAGCGTCCGGGCGCCGAAGCGTTGCATCATCCCGCCGGCGAGCGTGGAACCGAAACCCATCACAAGCGTAAACGGCAGGAAGGCGGCGCCCGCCTGGAACGCCGTGAAGCCCTGCACCTGGATCAGATCGAAGGGCAGGAAGTAGAGCGCGCCGCTCAGGGCGCAATACAGCAACAGGGTCATCAGGTTCGCGCCGGTGAACGGCCGCGAGCGGAACAGGCCGGGCGGCAGCATGGCCGCGGCGGCGTGTCGCTCCCGCCAGACGAACGCGGCGCCGAGCACGGCGGCCGCGGCGTAGGAAGCCGCCCGGTGCACGGTGCCGCCCGGGCTCACCAGCGCGTCGATCAACGCGCCCAGCGCGCCGGCCAGCAGCAGCGCGCCGGCAGGGTCCAGGCGCGTTGTCCGGCTGGCGGGGCTGGTCGGCACGCGCCACCGGGCGATCGCGAACGTCAGGGCCGCGAGCGGGGCCATCAGGAGGAACACCGAGCGCCAGCCCCAGTGATCCACGAGCCAGCCCCCGAGCACGGGTCCCAGTGCGGTGGTCAGCGCCGAGGCGCCGGCCCAGGTGCCGATCGCCCGGCCGCGTTCGCCCGCCTCGAAGTGCTTCGCGATCAGGGCGAGGCTCGTCGGCACGAGCAGCGCGCCGCCGAGCCCCTGCACCGCGCGCGCGAGGATCAGCCAGGAAAGCGATGGCGCGAATGCGCAGCCGAGCACGGCCAATCCGAAGACGGCGGTTCCCGTCATGAACACACGGCGCAGCCCGAAGCGGTCGCCGAGCGAGCCCCCGGTCAGCATGAACGCGCCGAGCACCAGCAGGTAGGCGTTGATGACCCACTGGAGTTGCGTGGACGCGGCGCCGAGCCCCGACTGCATTGCGGGCAGCGCGAGGTTTACGACGGAGCCCTCGATAAAGGCCAGGCTCGACCCGAGGATCGCGGTGGCGAGCACCCAGGGCTTGTCGCGCTGCGGGCAGGGAAAGACGGCGCCGTCGAATCGGGCGCGGCCCTCGTCGCAGGGCTGGCGGCCGCCGTAGGCGATCGTCATGGCTGCCCCGGCGGGCAGGTGGACCGCCACGCTAGCGCGTTTGGCGGGGCGGCGCCACCGGTCGGGGTGGCCGCCGGCGGGGCGCCTCTGGCATCCTTGCGGCCCGCCGTCCCCGGAGCCCGCCATGAGCGACGCCCGTCCCGTCATCCGCGCCGCCGGCGTCGGTGACGTTGCAACGATCCTCGCCTTCATCCACGAACTCGCGGAATACGAGCGCCTCGCGCACGAAGTGCAGGCAACGCGGGAAGACATCGAGCGCGCGCTGGCCGGCGACCCGCCCGCCGTGGAATGCCTGATCGCGGAAGCGGACGCGGGGCCGGTGGGCTTCGCGCTGTTCTTCCACAACTTCTCGACCTTCACCGGGAAGCGCGGGCTGTACCTGGAGGATCTGTTCGTGCGTCCCGAGTGGCGCGGCCGCGGCATCGGGCGGCAGTTGCTCGCGCGGCTGGCGCGGATCGCCGTGGAGCGCGACTGCGCGCGTTTCGACTGGGCGGTGCTCGCCTGGAATACGCCCGCGATCGGCTTCTACGAGAGCATCGGCGCGCACCAGATGACGGACTGGCGCACGACGCGTCTCAGCGGCGAAGCGCTCCGGGCGTTGGCGGCGGAAGCGGCGGACTAGATCCGGCGGTCGCCGCTACTTCATCACCGCCTTGACGCTTTCGCCGATGATCTCGAGGCCCTTGTCCAGGTCCGCCGGATCGATGGTGAGCGGCGCCAGGCACTTCACCACCTCGTCCTTCGCCCCGGCGGTCTCGATGATCAGCCCGCGCTCGAAGGCCGCCTTCGAGACCTCGCCCGCGAGCCCCTCGCCGGCGAGGTCGACGCCCTGGATGAAGCCGCGCCCGCGCACTTCCACGCCGCGGTCGCGGTAGGGTTCGGCGATCTTCTCCAGCGCCTCGCGCAGGTGCGCCGAGTTCTTCGCCACCGTCTGGCTCAGCGCGTCGTCGCGCCAGTAGGTCCGGATGGCCAGTTCGGCGGTTACGAAGGCGAGGTTGTGGCCGCGGAACGTGCCGGTGTGCTCGCCCGGCTCCCATACGTCGTGTTCCGGCTTCATCAACACGAGCGCCATCGGCAGTCCGTAACCCGAGATCGACTTCGACAGGCAGACGATGTCGGGCTCCACGCCCATCTCGTCGAAGCTGAAGAAGGTGCCCGTGCGCCCGCAGCCGACCTGGATGTCGTCGGCGATCAGCAGGATGCCGTGGTCCTTCGCGATCTTCGCGACGTCCTGAAGCCACGCCTTGCTGGCGACGTGGATGCCGCCCTCGGCCTGCACCGTCTCCAGGATGATCGCGGCCGGTTTCTCCAGGCCGCTGGAAGCATCCTCGAGGTACTGGCGCAGGATGTCCGCGGTGTTCACGTCCGCACCGTGGTACCGGTCGAACGGCATGCGGGTCGCCCCTACCAGCGCCGCGCCCGCGGCGTCGCGGTATTTCACGTTGCCCGTCGCCGCGAGCGAGCCCAGCGTCAGGCCGTGGAAACCGTTGGTGAAGGAGACGACCTCCGAGCGACCCGTCGCCTTGCGCGCGAGCTTGAACGCCGACTCCACCGCGTTGGTCCCCGTGGGCCCGGTGAACTGCACCTTGTAGCGCAGCCCGCGCGGCTTGAAGATGTCGGCCTCGAGCGTTTCCAGGAACCGCGCCTTGGCCTCGGTGTACATGTCGAGGCCGTGAGTGACGCCGTCGTTCTGGATGTATTCGACCAGTGCCGGCTTCAGGCGGTCGTTGTTGTGCCCGTAGTTGAGCACCCCGGCGCCCGCGAAGAAGTCGAGGAACCGCCGCCCTTCCACGTTCGTGAGGTACGCGTCCTTGGCGCTGCGGAACACCGTAGGGAAAGCGCGCGAATAGGAACGGATTTCCGATTCCAGCCGCTCGAAGATCTCCTGCATGGCGTCGTCTCCCGTTACGGATTCACCGGGGTCGGGAACTGCTTGGCCAGCTCTTCCCAGCTCGGTCCGAAGATGCGCTCCGGCAGCGGGCCGGCCAGAAGCCAGTCGTGCAGCGGGTTCATCACGTGGTCCACGTCGCCCGGGTCCATGACGAACGAGAGTCCGTCCTTCGCCGAGGCCTGCGTGACCATGTGAATGTTACTGCTCTTCACGCCGCTCAGGCCGATGGCGAGCTGATCGATCACCGTGTTGATCTGCGAGCCCACGAGGCTCACCGAGCCGGCGTTCTGCCCGAAGCTCAGCTCGCCGAACTCCTCCAGGTCGCGCTGCAGGCTTTCCAGCTCGATGGGCCCGATCGGAGTGACCGCCGGGTCGAGCGTGAGCGTGATGTGCTGTGGCGAATTCGAGATCAGGTCGATCGCCACGCCGTAGCGCTTGAACACGTTCGTCACGTCCGCGACGAGCCCCGGGATGTGCCAGTTGCCCGGGCAGTACAGGCGGATCAGGTGCAGTTTGTGGCGCGTGGTCAGCGCCTTGACCTGCGGGGTCTCGCGGTGCGCTTCCGCCGAGATCACCGTGCCCTCCATGTCGGGCGCGAGCGTGGAGCGGATGTGGAGCGGGATCTTCGCCTCTTCCACCGGCCAGATGCAGCGCGGGTGCAGCACGCGCGCCCCCATGGCCACCATCACCTGCACCTCCTCGTAGCCGATCAGGCGCAGCAGCCGCGCGTCGGGGCGGTCCTTGGGGTTGGCCGTGAACATGCCCGGCACGTCCGTCCAGATTTCCAGACGCTCGGCGCGCAACTGCGCGGCAAAGTACGCGGCCGAGGTGTCGGAGCCGCCGCGGCCCAGCAGCACGGTGCGGCCGTGCTCGTCGCGCGCGATGAACCCCTGCGTGATCACGACGGGGCCGGCCGCGTTCAACTCGCCCTGCAGTTCCTCGTTCGGATCGCTCGAGCAGACGGCGGACAGGTAGCGCTGGCTCTGGGTCGCCTCGATCGGCGTCGGCAGGGAGGTCAGAAGCTCGCGCGCGTCGCGCCATGCGGCCTTCATGTCCTGGTCCTGCAGCCAGCGCTGGCCAATGGTGGTGGAAAGCAGCTCGCCGTGCGACATGAGCCGGGCCCGCAGTTCGTCGGTAAGCAGGCCGATCAGGCGGATGCCGCGCACCAATTGCTCGAGCGACTCCAGCCACGGGTCGACGATCTTGCGCCCGATCGACATTTCGTCGCACATCTCGTAATGGCGGTTGCGCAGCGCCGCGAGTTCCTCGTCGACGTCGTGTCCCTGCTCGATGCCGCTGATGAGGTTCTGCAGCAGGTTGGAAACGCCCGAGAGGGCGGAGCAGACCACGAGTACGCTGTAGCCTTCCCTGCGGCGGTCGCGGATGACGCGGGCGATCGTCTCCCAGCGTTGGCGTGAGGCGACACTCGTGCCGCCGAACTTCAATACGATCCAGTTCGCACTACTGCTACTGATTTTCAGCCTCCTGTACGCCGGACGCTATCCGGCCTGGGAATGGAAAACATGGAAAAGGTCGGGGTGGCGCACACTCGTGCGCGCGAGCTTGTGTTTGGAAGCAATTTTGCTCGGGATCTGGTCGCGTGGCGCCGAATTTCGCCCCTTATTTTAACGCATCGACTCCGCGGGCGTAACCGCTACGCCCGCGCCTTTTCGCGACACGTTCGACGAACTTGGTGTTAATTCCGCGGATCGCCGGCGTTAAGCGTGCAGCAACGCCGCAAGCCCGTCCGTGGTTCCGGGGACCGGCGCTTCCAGGCCGGGGAAGCCCTCGCCCCGGTGATACAGGATGCGCCCGCCGAGGATCGTAGACACGACGTGCGTGTCGAGCATGCCGGCCGCCGGTTCCGTCATGAGGTCGTGGTCGAGTACCCCGATGCCGGCGGGTTTGCCGCGCTCGAGTGTCCCCAACTCCGACTCTTCGAACATGCTGGACGCACCGTTGCAGGTGTAGGCGCGCAGTGCCTCGGGCCGCGTCATCGCCTGGAAGGGTTCGACGGCCGGTTTGTCCGGGTCGAAACGCTCGCGGCGCGTCCCGTTCGCTTTTCGAACGGCGGCGATCAGCCAGTGCATTGCCTGCCCGATCCAGTGCGCCTCCGGCGCCGTCGCCCGGTCGCTGCGGAGCGAAAACGCCAGAAGCCGGTCGTGGATCAGCAGGTAGAGCGTGCCCGTCAGCGCGCGATCCTGTGAAGCGTCCGATCGGCCGTTCTCCTCGACGGGGGCCAACCACCCGAACGCAGCGCCGGTATCGACGAGCACCCGCGCGGCATCGACCGAGCCGGCTTGCCCGGGGTCGATCGGCGTGGCCAGCGCGTGGACGTTCGCCCGGGCGAGGTGTTTCATGCGGGCAAACTCGGAGCGCGTCATGCGGCCGTCCTGCGCCGGGGTCTCCACGAGCACCAGGCGGGTGCTCTTGCCGGGGGCCGGGCCGCCCGCCGGCGTGAACACGCTCACGAGCCGGAACTTCACCGACGTCGCCGCCGACTGCTCGGCGCTCAGGAGGTCCGGCGAACCCACCGCGAGGCCCGGCGGCACCGGGACCACGAGCTTTTGCCCCGCGACGGAGACGGCGACCTGGTGCGGTCCGGCCCACGCCGCGCCGCCGGCCGCGAATACCGCGGCCAGCGCCAGGGTGGGCAGCGCGATGCGGTGTCGTCTCATGGGAACCTCCCGGCAAGCCCGGTCGCATGGCGGTCCCGCTGAGTCGAGAGCTGCCGGCGGGCCCGTGCTGGCTGGTCCGCATCGATCGCCCTCGAGGACAACCCGGACCTCATGCGATTTTTGACACCGCCCGCCCCGCCCGGTTCCGGCTGCGGGTGCCCCCGGAACCGGGTATTCTAGGGTTGCTTCCATAACCAGGCATCAGGCCTGAGCGGCCGAATCGAGCGGGGCTGCTTCGTTCGCCGAGAGCGCTAAAACTCCGCGGGGACGCCGCTGTAGACTAACTTTGCAACGACGGGACAAGGCTCTGGTCGGTTTCGCACTGGCCGCCGTGGCAGGCACCGTCCTGCTGTTCGCGCTGGTGACCTGGTTTCTCTGGCGGGAGTCCGTCGGGGCCGAGCAGCACCGGGTGGCCGAAATTGCCCAGACGCTGGGCCTGCGGACCGAGCGGCTCATGGAGGACGCGAGGAACACGCTCGACAAGCTGGATCGATTGCCCGGTGAGAAGTGTTCCAAGGCGCACTTGCAGGCCATGGAGCAGGCGGCGATTCGCCACCCCTACATACGGGCCATCGGCTACTGGCATGCGGCGAGCCGCGTATGCAGCGTGGGATTCCTGCAGACCACCGCGCTGAAACCGCGCCGCGCCGATCACATCTACAAATCCGGCGTCATCGCCTGGTGGCCGAGCGCCCAGACCGAGGTGGACGGGGTGCAGCTGTTCGTCATGCGCTACGGCAGCCATTCCCTCGCCATCGATCCCCGGACGCTGGTCCAGGCCGCGCCGCTGAAGGGATACCGCTTCGGCCTCTGGGTGCAGGACCTGCGCATGGCGGCCAGGCCCGAGGACGCAAAGCTCCCGGCGCCGTCGTCGCTGCCGGAAGGACTGACGGTGGACCGGTCGGGCGGGCGGGTGATAGCACGGTACTCGTTCGACACTGTCTTCCCCATCGACATCGTCGCCGTCGAGCCCATCAGCAGCTTCTGGGGGCGTTACCACACGACGCTGGAGGTCGCCGTGCTCGTGGGCCTCGTGCTTGCCGCGCTCTGGGTGTACGGCATATGGCGCTACGGGCGGTACCGGATGAGCCTCGTCGGCGAGTTGCGCGACGCGTTGCGCAAGGATCGGGTGAAGGTGGTGTACCAACCGGTCATCGACCTCGCGTCCGGCCGTTGCGTCGGGGCCGAAGCGCTGGCGCGGTGGGTGGGGGGCGACGGCAAGAGCGTCAACCCGGCGTTGTTCATCCGTGCCGCGGAAGAGTCCGGCCTCGGGGCGATGCTGACCCGGAGCGTGCTGGAGACGACGCTCCGCGAGCTGGGCGGGCTGCTGCGGGAGCTGCCCGATCTCACCCTCAACCTGAACCTGACTCCCGAGGACCTGGAAGGGGGCGACTTCCACGAACTGCTGCATGCGCGGCTCAGGGAGGCCGGCGTGGGGCCGCGCAGCATCAAGCTCGAGATCACGGAGCGGGCCCTGGTCAACAACGCCCGGGTGCGTGCGCTCATTCGCGCCTTCCGCAAGCGGGGGCACCGCGTTGCGGTCGACGATTTCGGCACGGGATACTCGAGCCTGGCATACCTGCAGTCGTTCGAGCTCGATACCCTGAAGATCGACAAGTCCTTCGTGGACGTGATCGGCAAGGACGCCGTCACAAGCCACGTCATCTTCCACGTCATCGAAATGGCCAAGGACCTGCGCCTGGAGATGGTCGCGGAAGGCACCGAAACACTGCAGCAGGTGCAATGGCTCGTGCAACAGGGGGTCCAGTACGGACAGGGGTTCTACTTCAGCGAACCGCTGACCGCGGAGCAGTTCCGCGAGTTCGTCGGACGCCGCCGCGAAAGGGTTCTCCCCCTGATCCCCGGACAGAAGCGCGCGGGGGAACGGTGACCGGCGCGGCTCCTTCCCTCCGCTTCCGGCGCCGGTCGTGGCCGGCCGCTCGAATCGTTCTGCCGGCCGCGGTCGCCACGCTCGCGGCCTGCACCGCGCCGCGGCCTGAGAAGACGCCGCCGGCGAGCCCTTCGCCGCCGGCTTCGAGGGCCGCGCCCGCTGCGCCGCCGCCCGCCACATCCGGCGCGGCCCGGTCCCGGCCTGCCCCGCCCCTCCCTGTGGCCGTTCTCGATCCCGGCGACTACAAGGCGGGACTGAAGCGCCGCCTGGACGCCCTGCTGGATCGGGAGGGGAGTGCGCTCGGTGCAGCCGACGTCGGTTACTACATGGAGGTCCAGGAGGCGGAACTGAAGCGGTTGACGGCGGGGACGGGCGTCTCGGTCCGCCGCCGGGGCAAGACCCTGCAGATCGGCCCGTGGAACCGTGCCTTCGCATCGGGCAGCGTGCAGCCCGCGGCGGCGACCCGGAAGGTGCTGGCCGCGATCGTGCCGATGTTGAAGGAGTACAACCGGACGCTGATCACGGTTCACTGCTACACGGACTCCAGGGGTGCGGCCGCCTTCAACCGGACGCTTTCGCGGCGCCGCGCGCTCGCTGTGGCGCACCGCCTGATCGAGGCGGGCGTGGCTGCCGGACGCATCGTCGTCGTTGGCCATGGCGAGTCCGACCCCGTCGCTTCCAACGCGACCGCGAGGGGCCGGGCTCGGAACCGGCGGATCGCATTGGAACTGCAGCCCCTGGCGCACTGATCCGGTGCCGCCGGCACCGGCCCGCCGCTGCGAGCCTCCGGCGATCCCAGGCCGGGCGTGGACCGGCGCCGGCGCTTAATGTATATTATAGATATACATTAATCGGCTGGTTCAGCTGCTGCATGGAACAGGCCCTCCCGATGCTCGCAATCGACGTCGACCGCCCCGAGCCGCTGGCGCAACAGATCGCCGACGGCATCCGGGTGCAGCTCGTGCGCGGCGGGCTGCAGCCCGGGGACACGCTGCCGTCGTCGCGCCGCCTCGCGCGGGACCTGGCCGTGCACTTCAATACCGTCGCCGCCGCCTACCGGACCCTGGAGGCCGAAGGCTGGCTGGAACTGCGGCGCAAGCACGGAACGGTGGTGCTGCCGCGGGACGTCCCGCAGGGCGGTGAGCGGGCGCGCAACGCCCTGGCGGCGGAGCTGTCGGACGAGCTGGCGCGGCTGCTGGCCCGGTACGAGTCGCAGGGCTTGGGCAAGCGCAGTCTCGTCGAGGTCCTGGAACAGGAAATTGCCCGGAGGGAGCAATGAGCGGAGAGCTGATACTCAACATCGTCCAGACCCTGCTCATCGCAGGCGTATTTGCGGCACTGCCGTTGATGTGGCGGCGGGACCTGTTCTTTGCCTGGACCGTCGGGCCCGACTTCCGCAAGACCGAAGCGGGCCGCCGCATCCTGCGCCGCTATCTGCTCCGCGTGACGGTGGCGGGTGTCGCCGGTGTCGGCGCGGCGGTTGCGTTGGGCCTCGGCGTGGCGGGTGCCTCGCAGGGCGGGCCGTTGTCGGGGGTGATGGCCGCCATGGTGTTGCTCAACCTGGCTTCGTATATGGCCGCACGGCGGGCGGCGCGTCCGCATGCGCGAATGCGGCCCGACGGCCGGAGAGAAGTCGCGCTTTCGGGCGGTGACCGGCTGCGGGATTTCCTGCCCCGGCCCTGGTACCTGATCGCGATCCCGTACCTGGTCGTCGGCGGGACGGCCGTCTGGCTTGCGCTGCACATGAGCGCCCTGCCCGCCCGGGTGCCGGCGCCTTTCCACGGAGCAAGCGGCGCGGATCGCTACGTGCCGCGCGGCAGCCTGCTCCTGTTCCTGCCGCTGGCCCAGGCCGGCGGAATCCTCCTGCTGCTCAACCTCCTCATGTTCATCGCCCCGCGCGTGCGGCGCCTGCGGGGCACCCTGCGGCGCGCGCGCCTGACCAACCTGATTCTGCTCGAGGCGATGACGCTCGTGAGCCTGGCCCAGGGCCTGTTGGTGGTGCTGCCCGTGCTCGTGCCGGCGGACCGCCGCCACCAGGCCCAATTCCTCGCGGCCGCCGTCATCATGGCCTGTTACGTCACGGCCGTCGCCTTGACGCTGGGGCTCGGACTGCGGCGCGCGCGGCACGGTGCGGAGACGCACGGCGAGATCGGGGACCGCACGCCCGACGAGTGCTGGAAGCTCGGGCTCTTTTACGTCAACCGGACCGATCCCGCCCTGTGGGTGGAAGAGCGGTTCGGTATCGGTTACACGCTCAACCTGGCCCACCGCGCCGCGGTGCCGTTGGTCCTGGCGTTCGTTGCCGCCTTCGTCGCCGTGGCGGTCATCCCGCCGCTCGTCTCCTAGGGATCCGATCGGGGGGGGAGACACATGTACCGATACCTCGTCGCCTTCATCGCCGCCGTCATCGTGGCGGTCGTGTTCTTCGTTCTCGCGGCGTGGGGCACCCTGTAGCCCGGGGGGGATGTTGCCGGGGACGGTTACCTCGGCGCATCGAGCGTTTTCCGTCGCCGGGGCCGGTCCTCTCGTCGGGCGGGGCAACCTGATCGGGGCTCTCCGCTCGGACGGCTCCGGCGCCACCCGGCGTCCACGGGTCAGTCGGAGGTCGAGGCCGCGGCGCCGACGGCGTCGTTGCCGCCCTGCTCGAAGGTATAGTCGGCCGGGGCCGTCTCGTCGCGGCCGCGGGCCACGCCGAACCGGTCGAGCAGCCAGGAGCCGGCGATCGCGATTGCCAGGTTCACCACGACCGAGTACAGCGCCGCGTAGCCGGGCACGGTGAGCGGGCCGAGCGGCAGCGGGAAGATCGAGGTATGGAAGCCCTGCGTCGCCGCCATCCAGGTGCCCACGGCCATGCCCGCGAGCCAGCCGGCGACCAGCGCGCGGCCGTGGAACCAGCGCCCGTACAGGCCCAGCACCACGCTCGGGAGCGTCTGGATGATCCAGATCCCGCCCAGAAGCTGGAACTGGATCGCGTACTGGTTGGGCAGGAAGATGATGAAGGCGAGCGCGCCGACCTTCACCACCAGCGAGACCAGCTTCGCGACGCGCGCTTCCTCGGCCTCGCCGAGCTTGCGGCGCATGAGCTGTGGCCACAGGTTGCGCGTGAAGAGGTTCGCCGCCGCGATCGACATGATCGCGGACGGCACCAGCGCCCCGATGGCGATGGCCGCGAACGCGAAGCCCACGAACCAGCCCGGGAAGCTGTGCAGGAACAGCGCCGGCACCGCGAAGTTCGGTCCGTACTGCTGGAAGTAGTCGGCATACGCGGGGATGTTCTGCAGGTGCGCCGCGTAGGCCATGTAGCCGAGTCCGGCGATCAGCGCGAGCGCGAGCGAATACGTCGGCAGCAATGCCGTGTTGCGCTTGATCGTGCGGCGTTTGTTCGCGGAGAGCAGGCCCGTCACCGCGTGCGGGTACAGGAACAGGGCCAGCGCGGAGCCGAGCGCGAGCGTGGCGTAGGCGCTCATCGCGCCGAGGTTCCCGTGGCTCGGCCCGGCGAGGTAGAGCATTTTCTGCGGGATCTTCGAGAAGATCGCTCCGTAGCCGCCGAGGTGCAGCGGGATCACCACGATCGCCACCAGCACCGTGATGTAGATCAGCGTGTCCTTCACCACCGCGATCAGCGCCGGTGCGCGCAGGCCGCTCGTGTAGGTATAGGCGGCGAGCACCACGAAGGCGATGATCAGCGGCATGTCGCCCAGCCAGCCGTGTGTCGTGAAGCCGAGCGCCGCGACGACGACCTCGATGCCGATGAGCTGCAGGGCGATGTAGGGCATCGTCGCCAGGATGCCCGTGATGGCGACGAGCGCGGCCAGCCACGGCGAGCCGAAACGCCCCTTCACGAAGTCCGCGGCGGTGACGTAGCCGTGACGGTGCGCGACCGACCACAGGCGCGTGAACACCACGTACACGACCGGGAACACGAGCAGCGTGTAAGGCACCGCGAAGAAGCCGATCGCGCCCTTGCCGTAGACGAGCGCGGGCACGGCGACGAAGGTGTAGGCGGTATAAAGGTCGCCGCCGAGCAGGAACCACGTCACGACGGTCCCGAAACGCCGCCCGGCGAGCCCCCATTCCTCGAGGCGGTTCAGCGCGGCGCGCCGCCAGCGTGCGGCGACGAAGCCGACCACCGTGACGAGCACGAACAGGCCCAGGAAGACCGCGACCGCCGCCGGGTGGCTCATACCTTCAACCAGTAGGCGAGTGCGGTCGCGACACCGGTCACGGCGATCCACACGAACTGGAACCAGTAGAAGAACGGCACGCCGAACAGCTTCGGGTCGGCGTGGTTGTACAGCGGCACGATGAGGCTGACGATCATGCAGCCCAGGAACATCACCGCGACCAGCGCCTTGGCGAAGGGGCCGGCCTGCTTCTCCCTGTTCATCCGTTCCTCCCTTGCCCGCGTTCCCGTGGGAGCGGCGGGGCGTCCGCGTTTTCTAGCACGATCCGCCCGGCCCGGACAAGTCAGGCGGGAGCGCGGGAGAAACGGAGTGGGCGACGGGGCCGCGTCGCCCTTCAGCGATGGGCGAAGAGCAGCACGAAGTAAACGGTGTAGGCGGCGCCGTTGAGCAACAGCGCCAGCGCCGGGATGCGTTTTGCTCTCGAGAGCATCAACAGCCATGCGCCGGCGATGAGCGTGACGCCCATGGCCAGGCGCACGTCGAAGCGCGGTTGCCACGGGGTGAGCAGCACGCCGAGCGCCGGAAGCAGCGTGGACTGGAACACGAGCGCCCCCGTCACGTTCCCGACGGCGAGCGTGTCGCGCCCGCGCGCGAGCCAGATCAGGCTGTTCATCTTCTCCGGCAGCTCGGTCGCGAACGGCACGATCGCGAGCGCCAGGAACAGCGGACTGAGACCGATTGCCACGGAGATACCGGTGATGCCGACCACGAATCCGCGCGCACCCGCCACGATCAGCCCGAGTCCCACGAGCAGCTGCAGCATCGTGACCGCTCCGCCGGTGGGCAGACCGAGCCGCCCGGCCAGCAGCGGCTTGTCCGCCTCGGTGCCGTGTCCCTCCGCGACGAGCGAGCGGGACACGCGGAGCGTGCGCCACAGGTAGAGCACGTAGAGCGCCACCAGGACGAACGCGATCGTCGCGCGCGCCCAGCGCAACTCGTGGGGAACGTACAGCGCCACGACCGCGAGCACGAAGGCGAGCAGGAAGAAGCGCAGGTCGCGGCGCAGGCCGGTCGCTTCCGGGGCGACGGTCGCCGTCACGCCGCGGCGCAGCAGCGCCATCGCTCCGAGCAGGAAGAACGCGAGCGTGGCGAGCATCAGCGGCGCGCCGACGATCGCACCCACGCCTATCTCATGGCCGGCCTGCCGGCCGCCCGTCAAGACCGCCACGATGGGAACCGCCGTTTCGGGCAGTGCCGTGCCGACGGCCGCGAAGATCGACCCCACGACGCCCTGCGAGAGACCCATCCGCTCCCCAAGGTGCTCGAGCGCGTTGGTGAAAAGCGAGCTGCCGCCCAGGATGACGAACAGCGCGGCGACCAGGATCAGGGTGTCGATGGCCACGGGGGTGGGCTGGCGGTTTGGTGTGGGGGCAGTCTAACGGTTGGGGGCTTCTGATTTGCGCGGGGGGAAGAAAGGGAGCAGCTTCGCTGCGGTTTGTTTTTTGCGGGCGCTCCGCCCCGCACCCCGGGTTCCTTTCTTTTCGCGCCAAAAGAAAGGAACCAAAGAAAGGGCGCCCGGGCTCCGCGGTCTGCTGACGCAGACTTCCCTGTGCTTCTCGGGCCCCGGGGGGTCGCCAGACGGGACGTCCCTGTCCCGACTGGCGACGCGCGGCTTCCGTGCCGCGCCCTCCTTCGGAGGCCGGGGACCCCGGCGCCCTGCGATGCTCGGCGCTCCACACGGGATTCCCGGAAGAAGACGAGCGCAGCGAAGCTGCGCCATCGATTGATACCCCACAACCTGTCCTTCTCCCCTCGGCGGAGGGGAGAAGGCACCGTCCGTGACGCCTGTCGGCCCGCAGAGAAGCACCGGGTGTGGATCAGGGGGTAATCGCTGTGCGCAGCGCCGCTGCGCTGTCTGGTAACTCCTTCTCCTCCCCCGGGAGGAGAAGGTTGGGATGAGGAGGGCCGCCGCGTGAGCGGCGCGGGTCCCCGTTTGGGCCGCCGAGCATCGCAGGGCGCCGGGGTTCCCGGCCCGAAGGGGCGAAGACAGGACGTCGAGCCTCGCCAGTCGGCACAAGGATGTGCCGTCTGGCGAGCCCCCGGTGCCCGAGAAGCGCAGGGGAGTCCGCGGGAGCGGACCGGCCCATCCGGGGTGCCCTTTCTTTCGCCTGTTTCTTTGGGCAAGCAAAGAAACAGGCTCGCCGAAGGCGAAAACCGGGGTGCGGGGCGGAGCGCCCGCGAGAAACAATCCCGCAGCGAAGCTGCGCTTTGCTTAAGCGGCGGTGCGGTGCCGTCGCCGCAAGAAATCGACTGTCTTCTTCACCGCCAGCGGAAACACCCCGATCGCAACGAGCGATCCGATCAGCACGGGCGAAAGAAAGTCGCGCAGGTGGTGGACGCGGCCGAGCTGCACGCCCGCGTTCACGAACAGGATGTTGCCCGGAATCATGCCGACGAGGCTCACCAGGAAGTAGGTGCGGGTTCGCATCGGGGTGAGACCCAGTACCAGGTTGATGACGAAGAACGGGAACGCCGGGATCAACCGCATAAGGAAGAGGTAGTAGACGCCGTCGCGTTCGATGCCGCGGTTGATTGCGCCGAGTTGCCGGCCGAAGCGCCGCTGCACGGCGTCGCGGAAGAGATAGCGCGCCGCGAGGAAGGCGAACGTCGCGCCGAAGGCGGCGGCGAAGGTAACGCTCACCGTGCCCCAGGCGAGTCCGAACACCATGCCGCCGATCAGCGTGATGGGAACCGCCAGCGGCAGGGACAGCCCGGTGATCGCCACGTAGATCCCGAAGTAGGCGAGCGCGACCTCGACCGGGTGCGCGGCGTACAGCTGCAGCAGCCACTGCTCGCGCCCGCGCAGGTACGCGAGGCTCAGGTAGCGCTCCAGACCGAAGGCGTAGAACAGGCCCACGATGGCCGCGAGCGCGGCGGCGAGGGCGATCCGACCCGCGTTCCGGCGCAGGAATCTCACGCCGGGGTTCCGGTGTTCTTCGCCGCGGTGACGGTCATCAGCCGCCAGGGCATCCCGGCGGCGTACAGCGCCTGCCCGGTGGGCCGGAAGCCGGTGCTCTCCAGCAGCGTGCGCAAGTCCTCGAGCGTGCGCAGGTGAATCGGTGCCCGCCGTATCCGGTGCAGCCAGGTGACCAGCGCCCGCATCGTCCAGGCGTCGCCGCGCCAGTCGGTGGCGACCAGCCGCCCGCCGGGCCGGAGCACGCGGGCGGCCTCGGCCAGCGCGGCCTCGGCGTCGGGGAGGTAATGCAGGACGCTTCCGATCACCACGGCGTCGAAGCTCGCATCGGCGAAGGGGAGGTGCCGGACGTCCGCCTGTTGCAACGTCGTCCCGTCCGGCGCCTCGCGGCGCGCCTCGGCGAGCATCTCCGGGCTCGCGTCGACGCCGATCAGCCGGATGCCGGGCGCGGCCTCGGCGAGGCGCCGCAGCAGCATGCCCGTGCCGCAGCCCGCGTCCAGGACGCATTCGCCGGGGCGCGGATCGAGCGCCGCCACGGCCCGGGCGGCGGTTTCGTCCAGGTAGCGCCGCCAGCGCCTTTCGTATACGGGGGCGAGCGCCGCGTACTCGCGCCGCAGGATGTCGTTCGCCATGCCGCTAGCCCGGTGTCACGGGGGATTGCCGGATTGTAGGCCGGGTGGAGCGCCGCGGCACGCTCGACCCGCCCGTGACAGCGTTACGCCGCGAAGGCCGCGCCCGCCGGAGACGTGACGGACACGGGTCATCGCCGGTCCCTAGCGGTGGCGGTGCGGGGGTGGCCGTTCCGGGAAGGAGCTCTGCAGGCCGCCGACGAAGGAGGACTGGAGCACCGGTTCCGGGAACGAGCTTTGCGCGGGCCCGAACGGGAAGCGCGGCCCGCGCCGCCGGTCCGGTTCGTCCCGCTCGTCGTGATCGCGCCGGTGGCGATGTCCGTGCAGGCGGTGATGCCGGTAAGCCGGGTACCAGGCGGGGTAGTAGGCGACGGGTTGCTCCGGCGGGGCCTGGAACGTCGGCGGCGCCGTCGCGCGGGCGCGGCGCTGCCGCGACTGCCGCGCCAGGTCGGCCTGCGTTTCGCGGTCGATCCGTTTCAGCCACGCCCGCTGTGCGGCGAGTGCGGTCTGGTTCGGCGGTGGCGGTACCGGCAGCGTCAGGGTCTTCTGCGTTCCGGCGGTACGCGGCTTGTCGCTGAAGTGCGTCACGCCGCTCGCGTCGGTCCAGGTGTAGACGCGGATGCCGTGAGTGCCGGCCGGCGGCGGCGCCGCCCCGGCCGGTGCGGCGGCGGCCGCGAGGGCCGCCGCCACCAGGCTGCTAGCGAATGCGGTCCACCCGCGTTTCATGGCCGGGCCTCACGAGCCGCCGCCGTTCGACGGAGCGGGTTTCACGAAGCGCAGCGTCATGCGGTCGCTCTCGCCGATCTTCTTGTACTTCTTCTTGTCCGCCGCGGTGTCGCCGTGGTCGAGGTCCGGCGGCAGGCTGTGCACGTTCACCGTGAGCGGATCCTTCGGGTTCTCGTTGAGTTCCGAAACGGCCGAGAGCCGGAACCCGGTGTCGAGCCCGAGCTGGATCACGAAGTCCTCGGGCAGGCGATGCAGCTTGTGCGCGCTCACGTCCGGATTCGCGTAGGGCAGCGCCCGATGCGAGACCACGCCGAACACGCCGCCGGGCTTGAGCACGTCGTAGGTCGCCTGGAAGACCTGCTTCAGTCCACCGGTCATCTTCCAGTCGTGCAGGTTGCGGAAGGTCAGCACCATGTCGGCCGAATCCGGCGGGCCGAGGTTTACGGTCTTCGGCGGCGCGAAAGGCACCGTCTTGATCTTGCCGTACAGATCGGGGCTCGCCGAGATCTTCTTCATGAACACGTCGTGCAGCCGCTTCATGAACCCGCTGCTCGAGGCCGGCGGGATGGCGTCGATGAGCTGGCCCTGCGACTTCAGGTACGGCGCGAGAATCTCGGTCCACCAGCCGCCCGCGGGCTCGAGTTCCACCACCGTCATGTTCGGCTGGATGCCGAAGAACTTGAGCACCTGGACGGGGTGGCGGTACGGGTCGCGCTTGACGTACTTCGGGGTGCGCCAGCTGCCGTTGACGGCCTGTTCCAGCGTGGGGTTGGCCGGGACCGACGCGGCGGCGGCCAGGGCGGGTACCGCGACGAGCGTCAGGGCCGCGGTCAGCGAGAGAAACCTGCGCATGGCCTGTTCCTCCGTGAAAGGGCTTGCATTGTCGCGCTGCCGCGTGGCCGGTGCAATCGCCCCCCCGGGGGCCGGGGCAGTAAACTGGTCCGGAATTCGCGCGGGAGCCCACCCCCTGCCCGGACCGCGACAGGAAGCCCAGCACCGCCGCCATTTCCGTTTCCGCGTCGGAGGCGGGGAGCATCGCCCCGCCGGACCGCGCGTGGCGCTGGGGCTGGCGGTGCTCGGCATCGTCTACGGCGACATCGGCACCAGCCCGATCTACGCGCTGCGCCAGGCCTTCACCGGCGCCACGCCCGTCCCGGTGGACCCGGCCAACGTGCTCGGCGTCCTCTCGCTCATCTTCTGGACGCTGGTCGTGGTCATCTCGCTCAAGTACATGACCTTCGTCCTGCGGGCGGACAACCGCGGCGAGGGCGGCATCTTCGCGCTTATCGCGCTGCTCCGCCCGTGGCGGGGGCTGGACCGGCGCCGCCGGCATCTCCTGATACTCGTCGGCTTGTTCGGCGCGGCGCTGCTCTACGGCGGCGTCATCATCACGCCCGCGATCTCCATCCTCAGCGCGGTGGAGGGCCTCGAGGTGGCCACGCCGCTGTTCGCGCCCTACGTGGTGCCGGCCACCATCGTGATCCTGATCCTGCTCTTCGCCTTCCAGAGCAAGGGCACGGCGCGCGTCGGCGCGACCTTCGGGCCCGTCATGACGGTGTGGTTCCTGGTCATCGCCGGCCTGGGCCTCGCCTCGATCGTGCAGACGCCCGGGGTGCTCGTCGCGCTCAACCCGGCGTACGCGATCGAGTTCTTCCTGCGCGACGGCTGGGCCGGCTTCCTCGTTCTCTACGCCGTGTTCCTGGTGACCACCGGCGGCGAGGCGCTGTACGCGGACCTCGGCCACTTCGGGCGCTGGCCGATCCGCTGGATGTGGTTCGGCTTCGTGCTCCCGGCGCTGCTGCTCAACTACTTCGGGCAGGGCGCACTGGTGCTGCGCAGTCCCGGCGGCACGCTCCAGCCCTTCTATCACCTCGCTCCGCACTGGTTCCTGTACCCGCTGGTCGTGCTCGCGACGCTCGCCACGATCATCGCCTCGCAGGCGGCGATCACCGGCTCGTTCTCGCTCACCCGCCAGGCGATCCAGCTCGGGCTGATGCCGCGCTTCCGCGTCACGCAGACCTCCGAGGAGGTGCGCGGGCAGATCTACGTCTCGGCGGTGAACTGGGTGCTCATGGCGGCGACCATCGGCGTCGTGCTCATGTTCCGCAGTTCCAGCGGCCTGGCCGCCGCCTACGGCGCCGCCGTGAACGGCACCATGATCGTCACCACCATCCTCGCCTTCAACGTCGCGCGCGAGCGCGGCGGCTGGTCGCGTATCGGGGCGCTCACCTTCCTCGGCGGTTTCCTGCTCGTCGATCTCTCCTTCATGGCATCCAACGTCATGAAGATTCCGCACGGCGCGTGGTTCCCGATCGTCATCGGCGCGCTGTTCTTCGTGGTGATGTCCACGTGGCGGCGCGGCAGCGAAATCCTGGAAAACATCGAGCGGCGCAACGCCGAGAAGCTGGAAACCCTCGTCAACGACATGGAGCAGCGGCCGGTCGCGCGCGTGCCGGGCGCCGCCGTGTTCCTGACCGGGCGACTCGAGGAAGTGCCGCCGCAGCTGCGCCACCACATCCGCCGCAACCGCTCGCTGCAGGAGCAGGTCATCCTGCTCACCGTGCTGATGGAGGACGTCGCGCGCATCGCTCCCGAGGAACGCATCGAGATCCAGCACCACGAGGCGGGTTTCGCCCGCGTGATCCTGCACTACGGCTACATGCAGGGCGTGAACGTGCCCTCGGAACTCGTCGCCTGCGGGAAACGCGGTCTGGAGGTCGACCTCGACGAGGCCACCTACTACATCGGCCGCCAGACGCTGGTGCCCAGCCGCACCGAGGGCGGCATGATCGGCTGGCGCGACCGCCTGTTCGCGTTCATGGCGCGCAACGCCACCGATCCCACGGATTACTACCACATCCCCGCCGACCAGACCGTCGAGGTCGGCCAGCGCGTCCGCATCTAGCCGATCGATCGCGGCTGGAAAGCCGCTCCCACCGAAGCCGCACCCGCGTCGTGGGTGGGAGCGGTCTCCCGACCGCGATGCAGCGTTCGGCCAATCGATCGCGGCAGGAAAGCCGCTCCCACCGAAGCCGCACCCGCGTCGTGGGTGGGAGCGGTCTCCCGACCGCGATGCAGCGTTCGGTGAATCGATCGCGGCAGGAAAGCCGCTCCCACCGAAGCCGCACCCGCCCCGCCGGTAGGAGCGGTCTCCCGACCGCGAAGCCCGGGTCGGCAGATCGATCGCGGCTGGAAAGCCGCTCCCACCGAAGCCGCGCCCGCCCCGCCGGTGGGAGCGGTCTCCCGACCGCGAAGCCCGGGTCGGCAGATCGATCGCGGCTGGAAAGCCGCTCCCACCGAAGCCGCGCCCGCTCCGTCGGTGGGAGCGGTCTCCCGACCGCGAATCCCGCAGCCGCCATCCGGGCTACGATGAGCGGCGGCGCCCCGGGAACCTCGGCCCCTTGCTCCACCTCCACTTCGGAAACCGGATCGAACGCCTCGCCGACGCGCTCGCGTCCGTGCTCGCCGAACCGGCGGAGCAGGCCGTGCTGCACCCGGAGACCGTCGTCGTCGGCCACGCCGGCATGGACGAGTGGCTCAAGCGCGCGCTCGCCCGGCGGCAGGGCATCGCCGCGAACCTCGAGTTCCAGCAGCCCGGCAGCTTCGTCTGGCGCATGCTCCGCGCCCGCGACCCGAAGCTCCCCAAGGATTCGCCGCTGGAGCGCGGCCCGCTCCTCTGGCGCCTCTACGGCCACCTCGCCGCGGAGCCGTCGGCGCAGGCGGACCTCGTGCGCCGCTACCTGGCGAACGGCGACGAGCGCGCCCCCTTCGAGCTGGCCGAGGCGCTCGCCACCGTCTTCGAGCAGTACCAGATCTACCGCCCGGACTGGATCCGCGACTGGGAAGCGGGGAAGGCTTCGAACACCGCCGCCTGGCAGGCCGGGCTGTGGCGCCGCGTCGCCGCCGGCGCGACGCCCAACCCCGCGCAGCTCTACGAGGACTTCGCCCGCCACGTGGACCAACTCGCCCCGGGCAACGACCTGCCCGCTCGCCTGTCGGTGTTCGGCATCTCCGCGCTCGCGCCCGCCTACCTGGAACTGCTCGCCGCCCTCGCGCAGACGCGCGACGTGCACCTTTTCGTGCCCAACCCCTCGCAGGCCTACTGGGGCGACATCGAGCCCGAGTCGCGCCTCGCCCGCTGGGAGCTCACCCGGCCCGAGCGCGCGGAGTACGCCACCAGCGGTCATCCGCTGCTGAGCGCGCTCGGCACGCAGACGCGCGACTTCATCGAGCTGCTCAACGAGGTCCCCGGCGACTCGGTCCCGCACGAGCACTTCGAGCGCCCGCCCGGCACCGGGCTCCTCGCGCGCCTGCAGGGCGACATCCTCGACCTCGTCGAGACGCCGGAGACGCAACCCGTCGACGCCGCGGACGACTCCCTGCAGGTGCACGTCTGCCACAGCCGCCAGCGCGAGGTGGAGGTGCTGCACGACGCGCTGCTCGCGCGCTTCGAGGCCGACCCGTCGCTGGGCCCGGAAGAAATCCTCGTCATGGCGCCGAACATCGACGACTACGCCGACGCCGTGAACGCCGTCTTCGGCGCTGCGCCGGAGGAGCGCCACATCCCCTGGAGCCTCGCCGACCGTAGCGTGCGCGAGGAGCACCCGATCCCCGAGGCGATGCTCGCCCTGCTCGATCTCCCCGAGTCCCGCCTGCGCGTCTCCGACGTCGTCGGGCTGCTGGAACTGCCGGCCGTCGCGCGCCGTCACGGCCTGGACGCGCAGTCGCTGGGCGACCTCCGCCGCTGGGTCGAGGGCGCCGGCGTGCGCTGGGGCCTCGACGGCGCGCACCGCGCGGAGCTGGGCCTGCCGGAGGCGGAGGGCTTCACCTGGCGCTTCGGCCTCGACCGCCTGCTCGCCGGCTACGCGCTCGCGCCCGGCGACGACGCGACCTGGGACGGCATCGCGCCGTGGGGCGAGTTCGAGGGGCAGGGCGCGCGCCCGCTCGGCGCGCTGTGCGCCTTCGTCGAGCGCCTGTCGGGGTGGCGCGAGCGCCTCGCGGAGCCGCGCCCGCTCCCGGAGTGGGCCGCCGCGATGCAGGAGCTGCTCGCGCTGTTCGAGCCCGAGGCCGCGGACGAGCTCGCCGCCGTGAACGTCGTGCGCCAGGCCGTGAACGACCTCGCCGAGCAGGCGCAGCGCGCCGACTTCGCCGGGGACGTGCCGCGCACGGTCGCGCGCGCCGCGCTGGCCGCGCGCCTGGCCGTGCCGCGCCACCCGCGCCCGTTCCTCTCCGGCCGCGTCACCTTCTGCGCGCTCGCGCCGATGCGCAGCATCCCCGCGCGGGTCGTGTGGCTGCTCGGCATGAGCGAGGCGGACTTCCCGCGCCGCGGCCGCCCGCCCGGCTTCGACCTCATCGCCGAGCACCCGAAGCGCGGCGACCGCGCCCGCCGCGCCGAGGACCGCGCCCTGTTCCTGGAGGCGCTCGGCGCCGCGCGCGAGGCGTTCCACGTCAGCTACATCGGCCGCAGCGAACGCGACGACGGCGAGCTGCCGCCCTCGGTCGTGGTGAGCGAACTGCTCGACGTGCTCCGGCGCATGGGCGCGGAAACGAAGAACGTCGTGCGGGAACACCCGCTGCAGCCGTTCTCCGCCCGCTATCGCGCCGAACCGCCAGGCGACACGAGCTACGCCAGGGAATGGCTGGGCCCGCCGTCGGCCGACGTGCGGCTCGACCTCTTCGCCCCGAACGAGCCGCTCACGCTCAAGTCCGAGCCCGAGCATGTCGTCACGATCGACGAACTGGTCCGGGCGTTCGCCAACCCGGCGCGCACGTTCCAGCAGGCCCTCGGCATCGCGTCCCGCACGGAGGAGAAGCCGCTCGAGGACGACGAGCCGTTCACGCTCGACGGGCTGGGGCGGTGGAAGGTCCGCGACGCGCTGCTCGCCCGCTGGCTGGAACACGGCGACGGCTTCGAGCCGGACGCGTGCCGCGAGGAGTTTGCGGCGCGCGGCTGGCTGCCGCTGGGCGAGGCCGGGCGCCTCGCCTTCGAGGACGTCGCCGCGGAAACGGCGCAACTCGTCGCCGCCGTCCGCGGCGTCATCGGCGGCGGCGCGCCGGAGACGCGCGAGATCGACCTCGCCGTCGGCGGCTGGAACGTGCGCGGCCGCATCCCCGACGTCTATCCGGATACCGGCTACGTGTTCGCCCGTGCGGGCAAGCTGCGCACGAGGGACCGCCTCGCCATCTGGATCCGCCACCTGGCGCTCGCCGCTGCCGGCGGCGACGAACCGGCCAGCCATTTCGTCGGCACGGACAAGGGCGGGGCGCAGCACGTCCGCTGGGACCCCGTCGCGGATCCGGCCGCCGAACTGGCCCGGCTGTGCGAGTTGTACGCGCGCATGCAGCGCGAGGCGTTGCCGCTCCTGCCCGACCTCTCGTACGAGTTCAGCGAGGTCGCGGAGGACGGCGGCGAGGCCGCCGCGTTCGAAAAGGTCGTGAAGAGCTGGAACAACCCGTATGCCCGCATCGACGGCCGCGCCGACTACGTCGACGTGTTCCGCGATCGCGACCGGCTGTTCAGCGAGGCCTTCGGCCGGCTCGCGCGCGAGGTGTTCGACCCGCTGCGCGCGGCGGAGCGCAAGGCATGAAGCCGGCCGACCCGCTCACGCTACCGCTCGAAGGCGTCTCGCTCGTCGAGGCGAGCGCGGGCACCGGCAAGACCACGGCGCTGGTCGGCACCTACCTGCGCGCCTTGCTTACTACGGGCCACACCGTGGACAAGCTCCTCGTCGTCACCTTCACGCGCGCGGCGACCGGCGAGCTCACCACGCGCATCCGCAAGTCGCTCACCGAGGCCCACGCGGCGCTGACCGGCGAGACGGAGCCGGACGCCCTGCTCGCGGCGCTGCTGGACCATGCGCGCGAGGCGGCGGACGACGAGCTGCTCCTCCGGCGCGTGCGCGCCGCCTTCACCGCACTCGACGACAGCGCCGTGTTCACCATCCACGGCTTCTGCCAGCGCATGCTCGCCGACCTGGCCTTCGAGACGGGCGGCGCGTTCGCCACCGAACAGCGCAACGAGGAGCAGTCCCTCAAGGAAGAGATCGCCGCCGACTTCTGGCGCCAGCGCCAGGCCGGCGCGAGCCCCGCCTACGCACGGTGGCTGCTGGATACGTTCAAGAGCCGAAAGGGCCAAGGCCCCACAGACCTGCTCGACAAGCTCCGCGACGCGCTCGCGGTGAGCGGCGAACTGCGCGTGGAACCGGACGTTGCAGCGAAGACGGCCGAGAAGGTGGGCCAGGCGTTCGAGGATGCCGCGCGCGCCGCCGCCGACGCCTGGCGCGAAGACGCCGACGAATTGCGCCGGTGGCTGCTCGAGAGCGACGACCTGAATCGCACGAAGTATCACAAGGGGACGACGGCGACCCTCGTGGCCGAGTGGGAGACGTGGCTGTCGCTTCCCCCGTCTCCGGTGTTGCCCAAAGACTTCGAGCGACTCACGCTGGCCAAGGCCGAGGCGAGCCTCAAGCAGGGCAAGGTCCCGGACAAGCGATTCTTCAAGTGGCGGCTGGGCGACGCGTTGCAGAGCGCCGCCGACGCGGCGCACGACGCCTGGTGGCAGGAGACCTTCTCCGCGGCGCTCGCGTACCTCGAGGACGAGTCGCGCGCCCGCAAGCGTCACGCGCGCGAGATCGGCTTCGACGACATGCTGCAGAACCTCAGCGACGCGCTCGCCGGCGCGGGCGGCGAGGCGCTCGCCGACCGCATCGCGGCGCGCTTCCCGCTCGCCCTCGTCGACGAGTTCCAGGACACCGACCCGCGCCAGTACGAGATCTTCGCCCGCCTCTACCAGGGCCGCAAGGGCACCGGCCTGGTGCTGATCGGCGACCCCAAGCAGGCGATCTACAAGTTCCGCGGCGCCGACGTCTTTACCTACATGCGCGCGCGCGGCGAGTGCGACGGGCGCGGCCGCGTGTTCAGCCTGGCGGAGAACTTCCGCACCACCGCCCCCCTGATCGGCGCCGTCAACGCGCTCTTCGGCAATGCGGAGCGGTCGTTCGTCTACGACCGCATCCCGTTCGTGGAAGTCGAGCCCGGCCGCGAGATCGCGCCGCTGGAAACGGACGGCGGCGACGCCCCGATGACCGTCGTGTGGCAGCCGGCGCCGGACGGCGCGAAGGACGGCGTGGCGAACAAGGGCGAGGCCATCCCCGGGCTGGCCGGGATCGCCGCGCGCGAGATCGAGCGCCTGCTCGTGCTCGGCGAGGCCGGCAAGGCGCATTACCGCGACAAGAACGGCGAGCCGATCCCCGTGCGCGCCCGCGACGTCGCGGTGCTGGTCTCCACGCACCGCCAGGGCGACGCGGTGCAGCAGGCGCTGCGCGGGCTCGGCATCGCCTCGGTCACGCTCTCCAACGACAGCGTCTTCGAAACCGACGAGGCGGAGCACCTGGAAACGGTGCTCACCGCCGTCGCCGCGCCCGCGAGCGCCTCGCGCCTGCGCCGCGCGCTCGCCACGCCGTTGCTCGGCAAGACGGCAGAAGACATCGCCGCGCTTGCCGAGGACGAGCCGGGTTGGAGCGCACTCGTCGCCGACTTCCGCGACTACAACGCCGCCTGGCGGACGCAGGGCTTCTCCGCGATGTTCGCGCGCCTGCTGCGCGAGCAGCGCATCATCGAGCGCACGCTCGCGCGCGATGACGGCGAGCGCGCCATGACCAACCTGCGCCACCTCGCCGAGCTTGCCGAAAACCACGCCGCGCACCACCCCGGCATCGAATCGCTCATGGCCTGGCTCGCGCGCGAGCGCGCGGAGGTCCACCGCGGCGACGAGAGCCGCGAGCTGCGCCTGGAAAGCGACGACGAGCTGGTGCGCATCGTTACCGTGCACAAGGCCAAGGGCCTGGAATACCCGGTCGTCTTCCTGCCGTTCCTCTGGGATGCGAAGGAACCCGACAAGAACGGCGGCAACCCGGCCGTGCTTGCCCACGACGCTGACGACCAACCGGTGATCGACCTCGGCTCGAAGCATCTCGAGGACCGACGGGAACGCGCGCGCGAGGAACACCGCGCCGAGCAGGTGCGCCTTGCCTACGTCGCGCTCACCCGCGCCGCCCACGCGTGCTACCTGCTCTGCACGCCGGGCAAGTACGCCGAGCACAGCGCGCTCGCCGGGCTGCTCGACGTGGACCACCCCTCGCGCCTCGAACAGGGCCTCAAGACCTGGTGCAAGGCCGCGCCCGGCGGCGCGATGACCATGCGCGCCCCGAAGCAGGCCGGGCGCGCGCTGAAGGCCGCGGGCGAGCGCCCCCACGGCGAGGCCCGCGACTTCGCCCACGCCGAGCGCCTGCGGCAGCGCTTCCACATCGCCAGCTACAGCATGCTCGCCGCCGGCGCGGGCGGCGCACTCGCCGAGCGCCCCGACTGGGACGAGACCGTGCAGGCCGCCCCCGTCGTCGAGACCGCTGCCGGCATCCACGCCTTCCCGGCCGGCGCGGCGAGCGGCACCTTCCTGCATGCGCTGCTGGAACAGATCGACTTCGACGCCGGCCCGGCGGCGCACGCCGCCACCGTCCGCGCGAAGTGCGCCGAGTACGGCCTGGAGGAGTGGGCCGACACGCTCGCGCCCTGGCTCGCGGACCTGCTCGCCACGCCGCTGGAACCGGCCGGCTGCACGCTCGCCGACGTCGCCCGCCCGCGCCGCCGCGACGAGATGGAGTTCTACTTCCCCTTCGCGGGCCTCGAGGCCGGCGCGCTCGACGAAGCCGTGGCGGGCTTCGCCCCGCAGGGCCCGCGCCCCGCGCTCCACTTCCGGGACGTCGCCGGCCAGATGAAGGGCTACATCGACCTCGTCTTCGAGCACGGCGGCCGCTACTGGGTCGTGGACTACAAGTCCAACCGCCTCGGCAGCGACCTCGCCGCCTACACGCCCGCCGCGCTCGACCGCGCCATGGCCGAACACCGCTACGACCTCCAGTACCTTCTCTATACGGTGGCCCTGCACCGCTACCTGTCGACGCGCCTCCCGGACTACGACTACGACACCCACTTCGGCGGCGTCATGTACCTCTTCCTCCGCGGCATGGCCCCCGACGCCCCCGCCCCGCGCGGCGTCTGGCACACCCGCCCGGAAAAGTCCGCCGTCGCCCGCCTCGACGCCTTGCTCAAGGGCACCCCCGATGCGTAACCCCGAGCCCCACATCCCCACCCCGGTGGGAGCGACTTTCCAGTCGCGAATCCTGCATGGGCCGAAGTCCCATCGCGGCTGGAAAGCCGCTCCCACAACCAAAACCCCCACGGCGCCGGACCCGGGTGGGAGCGACTTTCCAGTCGCGAATACGGCGCCAATCCCGGGCATCGCGGCCGTGAGCCCGCCCCCACGGTGCGACCGGAGCCCCCACCCATGACCGCCGACGCCCTCGACACCCTCCACGCCGCCGGCGCCATCGACGCGCTCGACCGCGCCTTCGGCGCCTGGATCGCCCGCCGCGACGGCGACGCCGCCGGCCTCGCCGCCGCGCTCGCCTCGGCCGAGGTCGGCAAGGGCCACGTCTGCCTCGACCTCGACACCGCCGCCGCGCTGCTCCGCGAGCACCGCCTCGAAGCCCCCCGCGGCTGGGACCAGGCGCTCGCCGGCAAGACGACCGTCGCCGCCCCCGGCGCCCGCGCGCCGCTCGTCCTCGACGGCGGCCGCCTCTACCTCCACCGCTACTGGCACTACGAGACGCGCCTCGCCGACGCGCTCCGCCGCCTGGCGCAACCGCTCCCGGACGTCGACGACAAGACGCTCGCCCGACACCTGCGCGAGCTGTTCCCCGACCTCGCCAAGGACGGGCTGAACCGCCAGGCCCTCGCCGCCGTCCTCGGCGTCACCCGCCGCCTCGCGATCGTCTCCGGCGGCCCCGGCACCGGCAAGACGACCACCGTGCTCCAGCTCATCGCACTCGCCCGGGCCCTGAACCCGGGCCTCGACGTGGCGCTGGCCGCGCCCACCGGCAAGGCCGCCGGCCGCCTCGCCGAAGTCGTCGCCGGCCGGGATGTGCCCGCCGAACCGCAGACCCTGCACCGCCTGCTCGGCTACAACCCGGCCCGCCAGACGGTGAAGTACGACGCCACGAAGCCGCTGCCCCACGACCTCGTCGTCGTGGACGAAGCCTCCATGGTCGACCTCGGCCTCATGGCCCGCCTCGTCGACGCCCTCGCGCCTGGGGCGCGGCTCGTCCTCGTCGGCGACCGCGACCAGCTCGCCTCGGTGGAGGCGGGCGCCGTGCTCGGCGACATCTGCCGCGCCGCCGAAGGCTTCCCCGCCGAAGACGCCGCGCGCCTCGAATCGCTCCTCGGCGCCCCGGTCCCGGCCGCGGACGGCACCGTCTCGCCGCTGAGCGCCAGCATCGCGCTGCTCAAGCACAACTACCGCTTCGGCGAAGGCTCCATCGGCCGTTTCGCCGACGCCGTCATCGCCGGCGACACCGACGCCGCCCTCGCCGCCGCCGGCGAGGACGACCTCACCTGGCGCCCGCTCACCGGCGAACGCCAGCTCGCCGACGCCCTGAACAAGGTGACGGAAGACCACTTCCGCCCCGTCCTCGACGCCGCCTCGCCCGAGGAAGCCCTCAAGCGCTTCAACCGCTTCCGCCTGCTCGCCGCCGAACGCCGCGGCGTCTTCGGCGTGGAAGGCCTCAACGCCCGCGTCGAATCGCTGCTCGGCGTCAACACCGTCGACGCCTGGTACCCGGGCCGCCCCGTCCTCATCACCGAGAACGACTACGAACTCGGCCTCTACAACGGCGACTTCGGCCTCGCCTGGCCGAACGCGGACGACCGCTTGATGGTCTGGGTCGCCGCAACCGACGGCACGCTCCGCGCCGTCAGCCCCGCGCGCCTCCCCGCCCACGAAACCTGCTACGCCATGACCGTCCACAAGGCCCAGGGCTCCGAGTTCGACCGCATCGCCCTGGTGCTCCCGCCGCGCGAAAGCGCCGTCGTCACGCGCGAGCTGCTCTACACGGCCGTCACGCGCGCCCGCGCGCATGTCGAGATCTGGGCCGCGGAGGCGTCACTACGCGTCGCGGTGGAGCGGCGGGTAAGGCGGGCTTCGGGGTTGGCGGAGCGGCTTGGCTGACCCCGTCCGCTGCCGAAGCGTCCGGACCGGACGGGCGTGGTTGCCCAGGGGACGGTCCGACAGATCCGGCGCTTCGCTGGCCGCGTTTCGAGCGTCGGCCCGCATGGCGCAGTTCGCAGGCGGTGGTTGCGCCGGCGACAATAAGCGCAAAATTGGGAGGCATAGGCGCGGGCAATAGTTGCGCCTAACCTTGTTTTTTGCGCACGCATGTGGTTTAGTTGCGCCTATAACGCCTATCCGCAACAAAGATTGCACCATGCCCAAGCGCATCCCCGAACAGGACCTGGAAGCGATCGTCGCCGCGGTCGGCCGCCGGCCCGGCGGCGTCAGCGCGCGGGAGATTGCCGACGACCTCGGGACCGGGGTTCCGTTCCGCACCTTGCAGTACCGGCTCAGGTATCTCGTGGACAACGGCCGGCTCGCCAAAGAAGCCGAGGGCCGCTGGACCCGGTACCGATTGCCGCCCGCCGAGGGCCGCGAGGGCCCGGTTGCTGGTCCGACCCCACTCGAAGGGGACGGCGGAGCCGCCATACCGCTCTCGGCCGAGGGCGCGGACGTTCGCGCCTACCTGCGTCGGCCGCCGTCCGTTCGCAAGCCGATCGGTTACAACCGGGCCTTTCTCGATTCCTACCGTCCGAACGAGAGCTTCTATCTTTCAGCGGCCGAGCGCGCCCATTTGTCCCAGGTAGGTAAGCCGCAGTTTGCGGCGCAGCCGGCGGGCACCTATGCCAAACAGCTACTGAACCGGCTTTTGATCGACCTGTCCTGGAATTCGAGCCGGCTCGAGGGCAACACCTATTCCCTGCTCGACACCAGGCGCCTGATCGAGTTCGGCGAAGAGGCCGTCGGCCGCGACCGGCTCGAAGCGCAGATGATCCTCAACCACAAGGACGCGATCGAGTTCCTGGTCGGGGCGGCAGGAGAGATCGGCTTCAACCGCTACACCATCCTGAATCTGCATGCCATCCTTGCCAATAACCTTTTGCCGGACGAAACGGCGGCGGGACGCTTGCGCCACATCCCCGTCGGGATCGAGCAATCCGCCTTCCATCCGCTCGAAGTGCCGCAGCTCATCGAGGAATGCTTCGATCGGCTGCTGGCAACCGCCGCCGCCATCGAGGACCCTTTCGAGCAGGCGTTCTTCGTCATGGTCCAGCTGCCCTACCTGCAGCCCTTCGACGACGTGAACAAGCGCGTTTCGCGCCTGGCCGCGAACATTCCGCTTATCAAGGCCAATCTGTCGCCGCTGTCCTTCACCGACGTGCCGCGATCCACCTATACGGACGCCCTGCTCGGGGTCTACGAATTGAACAGGGTCGAACTGCTCAGGGACGTTTTCGTCTGGGCCTGCGCGCGCTCCGCCGCCCGCTACACCGCCGTCCGGCAATCGCTCGGAGAGCCAGACCCCTTCAGGTTCAAGTACCGCGATGCCCTGCGCACGGTGATAGGGGAAATTGTCCGCACCGGTATGGGCCGAAAAGCGGCCGCCGCGCGCATCGCCTCTTGGGCGCAGGTCCATGTCGAACCCGCCGACCGCGAGCGGTTTGCCGAAACCGCCGAGACCGAACTCCTGAGCCTGCATGAGGGGAATTTTGCCCGCTACCGGATCCGGCCGGCCGAATTTGCGGACTGGAAGAAAGCCTGGACGGCGCGCAAGCAGCAGGATTCGTGGCCCGCTTCCTGACGTTGCCTCGGGCGTACCCGGTCCGGGCCGAGGGGACCGGCGGCGGCAGTCGGGCGACCGGCGCCGCCTCCTACGTGCTGATCGGGGTCGGACCAGCCTAAGCAGCTGATAGTTAGGGAAAAGAGGCCATAATATGGCGCTGGGGAGCGCTTAGCGGGCGCATTTTTGGGGCGAAATGGCGATCCAGGGGAGGGAGTCGCATGCCACGTGCCAATCGCCATTGGCTGCCGGGCCATGTCTGGCATATTACGCATCGCTGTCACCGGCAGCAGTTTCTATTGAAGTTCCTTCGCGACCGGAAGGTCTGGCGCCGCTGGCTGTACGAGGCCGTTCGGCGATTCGAGCTTTGCGTGCTGGACTTCGTGGTTACCTCGAATCACGTCCACCTCCTGGTGCAGGACCGCGGCCGTGGGGAGATTGCAAAGAGCATGCAGCTGATCGCGGGCCGTACCGCTCAAGCCTACAACCGGAGAAAGGGGCGCAAGGGCGCGTACTGGGAAGACCGGTATCACGCGACGGCGGTGGAGGCGCATGAGCACCTGGCGCGTTGCATTGCGTATATCGACTTGAACATGGTGCGGGCCGGCGCCGTATCGCATCCGGCTAACTGGGCAGTGTGCGGCTATCGGGAGATTCAGCACCCGCCGGCGCGCTACCGTGTCATTGACTACGGCGCCCTGATGAATTGCTTCGGGATTACCGGGCTCGCTCAGCTCCAGCTAATGCATGGCGGCTGGATCGACGAGGCGCTCAAGGCGGAGGGCTCCGTGCGGGACGAGCGCTGGTCCCGCAGCCTCGCGGTTGGCAGTCGCGCGTTCGTCGAGCAATTCCAGGCGGATCTGGGTATTGCCGGGTCGCACCGGCGTGCGGAGCGATGTGGCGTTAGCCATGTCCTGAGAGAAGCGCCGGGGGGCTATCGCTTCAATTCAGAACCTGAAATCGACGGTATAAGCGCTGAAAACGCCATTCCTCTCCGTCAATTCGCATAGATTTCAACGACATCGGCAGGTCCGACCCGGGCAGGAGCGGGCAGGACGGCAGCCGGCGCTGTGAAGTGCGGCTTGATCTCCTCCGCTGTCATGCGATCGGCGTGCGTCCTCATGGCGTTTCCGGTTTGGGGGCTCCCATCCCGGGTTCCACATGGGCGGTGGGGCTGGCGTGTGGCTATGGTGATCGCCTTGTCTATGGGAATCCGCGCTCCCTCGCGTTCGTTCGGCCCAGTCGACCATTGCGGAATAAGGAGCAAAGAATATATAAGTGGCTGGACTTGCGGGATTTATTCGTTGCATAATTCGTTGCATTAAGCGAATCGGAATCCGCCGTGGCCCGCCATAGCAACATCAGCCCGGAAGTCTTGCTTGCCTCCCTCGAGCGGCTTGGCCTCGCCTCCCGGCAGCAGGTCGCCGGTGCGCTGCGGGTCAGCCCGGCTACGGCATGGCGCCACCTGGCCGCCGCCGAGCGCCGCGGCCAGGTGCTCAGTACGGGGAGTGGACCGGGCACGCGCTATGCGGCCGTTGGTCCGCTGCTCGGCCGGGAGGCGTTGCGCGAGGTCCCGCTGTACGAGGTGACCGAGCGCGGGCACGTCCAGGCCGCGGGCCGGCTGTTCGGCCTTCGCGGCGGGCGCGTGCTGCTGGCGCCGGAGCCCCGGGCGCCCCGATGGCTGCTGGGCGAGACGGCGCATGGCCTGTTCGACGATCTCCCGTTCTTCCTTTCGGACGTGCGTCCGCAGGGGTTTCTCGGCTGTCAGATCGCCCACGCACTCAGCGAATTTCCGAACAATCCGACGCGCTGGGATTCCGCGCAGGTCCTCGACTACCTCCTGGGACATGGGGTGGACCTACCCGGAAATCTGCTCGTCGGTGAGGCGGCCGTCGATCGTTTCGCCGCCTGGTCGCCGATCCAACTCGCCCGGGCGGACTTCCCGCGTGTCGCCGAGGCGACGCTGGCGGGGGAGCTTCCCGGCTCATCCGCCGGGGGCGAGCAGCCCAAGTTTCTGGCCGAGGTCGAGGGCCGCCAGGTACTGGTGAAGTTCAGCGCCGCGGCGGACGGCGCCGAGGCCGAACGCTGGCGCGATCTGCTCGCGAGCGAGCATGTGGCGCTCGAGACGCTGCGCGCCCATGGCATGAATGCGGTCGAGACCCGACTGTCCGACCGCGAAGGCCGCCTGTTCCTGGAGGTGGCGCGTTTTGATCGCGCCGGCGCGCGCGGGCGTTTGCCGGCGATTTCGCTCGATGCTCTGGATGCGGAATACGTGGGCGAAGGGCGCGGCTGGATCCCGGCGCTATCGGGACTTGCGCGCAGGCGGATGCTCGCCCCCGGCGTGCTCGAGGCGGGGCGGTTGCTGGAGACCTTCGGCGAATTGATCGAGAACAGCGACCGGCATCTCGGCAACCTGACGCTGCTTCCCGACGGCAACGGCCGGTTTGCGCTGGCGCCCGTTTACGACATGTTGCCGATGCGCCACGCCCCGGTGCGCGGCGAAGTGCCGCCCACGCCGGCATTCACTGCGCCGGTCCAGAGGGTGGAAGCGGCGACCTGGGATCGCGCCGTGAAGATGGCCGGCGACTTCTGGCATCGCGCGCAGGCGGAGCGGCGTCTTTCGCCCCGCTTCCGGCGAATCGCGTCTTCGCGCGTGCAGGCGCTGTCCGCCCTCATGGACTAGAAGTCGTTCCATTGACCTCGGGGCGGCTTCGGGGTCGCGTCTCGCACGGTAGCGTTGCGGTGCGGAATGCAGGCGATCATTCAGCGTTCTGGAACTGAGCCTGGCGACGTGCTTCTTTCTGCTTGTCTGCGGCGTCAGGCAGACCACGCGTGGTGCAGGGCGTCGATCATCTGTTCGCGGCTCGGGTCGTCGCCGAACCAGTAGACCATGCGCTTCGCGAGCCGCTCGAAGTCGGCGCATGAGTAGGCGGGTGCGATGCCTCGTATCGATTCGACCGTCTCGCGGGCGTCTTGCATCTGCCCGGCAAGCGCCTGCGCCGCCGCCAGCGTAACCAGGTTCAGGCTGTAACCGGGGTTGCGCGCGACGCCTTGCTGGTAGGCGGCGATGGCCTGGTCCACCTCGCCGATGCGGATGTGGCAGTGCCCCCGGTAGTGGGCCCAGATCGAGAAGCGCGGATGGTGCGGTGCGCGGCGCTCGGCCGTTTCGATCATCTCGATGCCGGCCTTGTCCCCGTACAGCCAGCAATGCTGCCAACCCAGCACGGCCAGCGTGTGCGGATTGTTCGGGTCCAGTTCCACCGCCCGGCCCAGGTTGCGCACGGCCAGGCGGGCGTTGCCCATCATGGTCGCGGCAATGCCGGCCGCGGCGAGCACGTCGGGGTCCTGCGGCGCCAGGTCCAGCGCGGTTTCGACATGCCGTTTCGCCAGGGCGAACGTTTCCGCCGGAGGCTTGCCGCCGAAGTTGCTGACCACGTTCTGCGTGTACTGCACGGCCAGCGCCGCGTGCACCGCGGCGTCCTCGGGCTCGAGCGTCAGTGCGCGATCGAGGAGCGTGACGATCTCCATGGCCGTGTCGCGGTTGTAGTGAAGGCGCAGGTTCTCGGCGCGTTGCACCAATTCGTAGGCACTGAGCTGGAAGGGCCGACGGCCCTGCATGGCTTCGCAAAAGGAGACCTGCAGGGCGCTAGCGATGGAAGTCGAGACATCCAGCACGAGCTTGTCCTGGACCTCGAAGAACTGATCGATGTAGGCGTCGATACGCTGCGCCCATATCTGGGCGTCGTCGAAGGCATCCATCAATGCGGCCCGGACCTGCAGCTTGTTGCCCTGCCGGGTCAGCGAACCGGAGACCACGTAGCGTACGCCCAGCTCGTGTGACACCTCGCGCAGGGACGTCGCCTTCTCGTCGACCCGCATGGCCGAGCTGTAGGCCGCCACGCGCAGTCGCGGTACGCGCGAGAGCAGCATGCTCAGGTCACGCGTGATGCCATCGGCCAGGAAAACATCCCCCGCCTCTACCGAATTGTTGCGGAACGAGAGCACCGCAACCGAATACTGGGTATCGAGGTTGAACGCCTGTTGCCAGTCGGGCGTACCCTGCCGCGCCAGGCCCGTCGACGGGTGACGCACCTCGGCCAGCAGGGAGTAGCCGCGCTTCCAGATGGTCTCGATCCTGGCCTTTTGTTCTTCGTCGTGGCGGAAGATTCTTCGCAACAACGCGATCGCGCGCGTCAGGCTTTCATCCGCATGGGGATTGAAGAACCAGACGTGATTGATGAGCTCCTCGCGCGCAACGACCTCGCCGGCATGCTCGGCCAGGTAGCACAGCACGTCCATGACGAGGGGTTCCACCGGAAACGGGGCCGAAGCCAGGCGCAGTCGATTGCGTGCCGGTTCGACCTCGAAGGCGCCCACCGTAAAACACGCCTGGCCTCGGGGGGCAGTCGATCGCGGAGCCTCGTCCAGCTGCTTCAACTCGCTCCCCCAGGTGCATGAGGAGGTCGATGCGTTTTGCCCCCCGAGTGGCTCGGGGCGGCAAAATCGATTTTATATCAAGGACCTCATGGATTCATCGGCTTTTCCTCAGGACAATCCTGAATCCGCTCCGCTATATACAGCCAATCGCGCCGATACACCAAGCCAGGGCGGCGTCGTGGCGCGAGGCGTCTGCCGGGGGACATACCATGCGTACATTCGTCTTTTCCGCTCTCACGCTGGCCGTGTTGGCCGCTTCGGCCGCTGCGAGTGCGGCGAGCACCTCGGGTCACTTCTACACCCACACCACTTCCCGCACCAAGACGGCCCTGCCCGATGGGAACACGTCGGTGAGGTGGAACTACTACATCCTGCAAGTGACCGACAATGCCAGTGATCCCCTGAACAACACCGCTGGCAACTGCAGCGGTAACGCGATCCTCGACAAGCAGGGCAAGGAGCTCGCGGCCAGCGGTATCTGCTTCTTCAAGGACGAAGCCGGCGACAGCGTGCCGCTGTCGTGGGCGACGGACGAAGCCGGCACCGCGAAGTGCCCCTACGGATGCGGCCACTTCACGTTCCTTCCGGGTACCGGGAAATTCAAGGGCATGACCGGCGGGGGCACATTCGACGAAACGCACCTGTTCGGCGATCACGAGGGCTCGTCTGGCACGCTCAAGATCAATCACGGCAACCGGTAAGGCGCCGGGTGACAGCGCCGACACGCGTTGGTGCTGGTTCGCGTTCGTGGGATCGGAAGGTCGGGTGGAGGGCCCCGCGTCCGCGGAGCCCTCCATCCCGCCCGCTGAACAATATCGGTGGGTTCGATCCGCGGGGGTCTTGAATGGGCTGAAATGACCCTATTCGGATAGCACGCAAGGACGCTATACCACTTTGGTTTCCAATGTGTAGGTTGGTGACTGGAAACCCGGAAGCCAGAGAGTGGTTTGAGGAGATGGTGCGAGCGCCCGCAACTGAAGAGTTCTCGGACAATTCAGCCTGACAGCTCGTTCAAGCGGGCGCGCACGTTGCGTGCCGTTTACCTCAAGCGTCAGGGGCGCACGAGGTCAACTCCTGGAGGTTGTCATTGAACTGGTCTGCGTTGGGCGCCATTGCCGAGCTGTTCAGTGCCGTTGCGGTGGTCGTGTCCCTGCTTTACGTCGCGGCTCAACTCAAGGCGAGCCGCCGGCAAGCGCGACGAGACGCGGCCAGGGATCTCGCGGCGCGTGTATCCGACGCGTCGCTGGCCGTAGCGGCGGACCCCGAATTGGGCCGGCTACTGGTCCACGGTGGCGCCGACCCGGAGCGCCTTAGCCCGGGAGACCAGGCCCGCTTTCGCGCGCTGATGAACTCTCTGTTCCGCGGCTTCGAGCAACAATACCTGCTACGCCACGAGGGGGCGCTCGATGACGAGTGCTGGGGTGCTGTCGAGCGCATGATCCGGGACTGGATGGCGCTTCCCGGTCTGCAGGTTTACTTCCGTGACCGAGGGGACTGGTACACGACCAGCTTCCTGGAGTACGTCACCCAGGCCGCGGGCGGGTCGCTTCTTAAGGAGTCGAAGAAATCGCTCCTGGACCATTTCGGCGACGGGGCAAGGAAGATCCCCGAAGACGGCCCCCAAAAGCAATAGCGGGCAGCCCCTCGTTGCCTGAGGCAGGGCCCGTAGGCCGGGCAGAGGAACGAGACCCTACCAGGGCAGTGTCTCGCCGTTCTGGTGCCAGAAGCTGCCGGAATTGTCCAGCGTCAACTCGTCCATGCGGGCCAGCAGGCCGCGGACCGACTCGTCGGCGTCGACCAGGCCTTTGTGGCCGGTCATGTCGGTGCGCACGAAGCCCGGATGCAAGAGGGCCACGCCGATGCCGCGAGGCTTGAGGTCTACGGCCAGCGATTTCCCGGCCGCGTTCACGGCGGCCTTGGACATGCGGTAGCCGTAGCTGCCCCCGGAGTCGTTGTCGGCGATCGATCCCATGCGACTGGTGATGATGCCGACCTTTCCGCCCTCGGGGATCCGATCCATCAGGGCCTGCGTGACCAGCACGGGCGCAACTGCGTTGGTGGTGAACTGGAGCTGAATCTGCTCCAGGGCCTCGCCGTCGATGTCGCCCAGCGATTGCTTGCTCAGGACGCCGGCCACGTTCATCAGCACGTCGATCTGCCGGTCGTCGAGCCTGGTGCGGAGCGCCTTCAGGTCCGCGGGCCGACTGACGTCGACGGAATCGACGATCTCGACGTCGAGGGCTTCCAACTCGCTCGAGCGTTTGCGGCATACCGCAATGACCGTGTCGCCGCGGTCCTTGTACTGGCGGCACATCTCGAGGCCGATACCGCGATTGGCGCCGGTAATGAGAACGGTGGACATGGAAACCTCCGAAACGGGCGTTGCCTCAGGCTATCAAAATGAACTGACGACCGGTCGGTCGAGCTGACCCTGGAAGACGAGGGATCGTGAGTCTCTTGCGATTGCAACAAGACCCCAGCCCCAAAGAGCGTTTGAAGGGAGCAGTGTTTCAAGCCGGACGCGGCTACCGCGCCGTGGGAATTGCCAAACGCCTTTACTGCTGGTCCGCGCTCCAGGTGCCCTTTCCGGTTTCTCCCATCCCCGTGCACGACCAGGTGCCCGACGCGTGCATGCCCTGCTGTTTGCCGGCTGACGATTGGAAGACGCCGACAAACTTGCAGTCGATCTTGGCGACTCCCAGGGAACCGTTGAAAGTCGCTGCGCCGGAAGAATCCACGCGTCCCGTGCCCTGACCGGGAGCGGTCACGGTCATGGCGCCATTAGCGACGGAAAACGCGACGGATCCCTTCGCGTGCTCGTCCCCGAAGGACCCGTTATAGGATCCACTGTACGAACCGTCGTAGTTGCTGGTGGAGGGCGTTTGGGCCACCACGGCCGGTGGGGCAGCGAAGATCGCCACCATCGCGGCCGCGCGTAAAAGCGAAGGCACCCGATATCCCGTGATCTTCATCGTCATGCTCCAGGTTGCGCTTGAACGACAACGTCATCGTTCGGAGGGCCGAAAACACCGAGGCGCCTGGCCATCCCTTGATCTGCGAAGGCGCCGAGCCAATCCTGGCCTGGCCAAGCTTCCGGAAACCGGCGTCCAATGGGGCGCGTGCTACTTTTTGCTCCCGGGTGCGGCAAAACGCAAGACGTTATACCGGGTCTGCCATGCGAGACATGGCTTTGAAACTCAAAATTGCGGTCTTTCCCCGGTCCCCCGCCAACGGTATTGGGTAGGGGCCCGTTGCTCCGATTCCCGCACGCGCCACCGTTCGCCGGGCCAGCTCGGCCCTCAAGCGAGGGTCGCCGGGTGGATGCTTACGTTTTGCATGGCGCCCTGACCTGTCATCGGTACGGCCTGACCCTGGTTGCAGGCCTGGCATGAGAGGCAGCTCCCGATTCATCCATCGCGACGGGGCCGACTCGGGCAGAAAGCCGCGAGAAGCGAGGCCGGTACCCGCTCGTCATGGATAATATCCCTCGTCTGTCTCGATGATCCGGACGGCGGCGCGCTTCGCCCCGAGACGGGTTACCCCGGAGAAACCGCAATGCAAGAGCTACCCCATCACTACACGGTCGAAGCCTCGGCCGAGGCCGAAGGCGAGGCCGCGCTTTCGTGCGATCGGCTGGTCACGATTCCCTTCGCGCCACCCGAGGAGTTCGGCGGGCCCGGAGACCGGTGGTGCCCGGAAACCCTGTTGGTCGCGGCCATCGCGAGCTGCTTCATACTCAGCTTTCGCGCGGTCGCCCGGGCCTCGAGGTTCCCGTGGAAGTCCCTGAAATGCGAGGTGGAGGGCAAGCTCGAGCGGGTGGAGGGAGCGATGAAATTTACGCGCTTCGTGATCCAGGCAACGCTTGGCGTGGCCCGGGACGCAGACCAGAAGCGAGCGCATCTGCTTCTCGAGAAGGCGGAAAAGACCTGCCTGGTAACGAATTCGCTTTCCGCCGAAACGCAGCTAAAAGCGGAAATCCAGAAGATTGCCTGAGCAACGGCGTTGCCGGGGCCGGAGCCCGTATTTTGCGCATTCCTCGGGCGTCATATGCAGTATCCGGACCCGATGGTTCGATCCGGTCGAGTGCAGTAAGCGCATCGCACTGCAATTTGTCTGCCAGGCGAAGGTCATGCCATGCGCCCGCGGCGCAGAGTGAGGCAGTGTTCTCCATCGCGATCATTATCGTTAACCTTATGGCAGGTTCTGTGTCGAGGTGCCCATGTCTTCGTCGGAAATCAGCGTATTCGTTGGTCTGGGGACGTTTTTCGTCATAACGATCACGGCGATCGCGGCGGTTATCCAGTTGCGCCATCTTCGCCGGGCGAACGAACTGGAAGGCCTGCTCAGCGTCGTGGCCCGGATCGACAGCATGGACTTCCAGTGGATCATCGACGAGACACGACGCCTGGTCGCGGACCGGATGCCCGACGCGGCATACCGGCGCAGCATCGTCGAGGGGACGTTCGATCGCGCGAACAATCCCTGGCTCCAGCTTGGCAACGTCTACGAATGGCTGGGCACCCTGGTGCGATGGAAGCTCATCCCGGAGGCTGCGCTAATGGATATGTGCGCGCCCCGGATCATATCGGCCTGGAAGAGCATGGAACCTCTCATTGCGCTTGGGCGTAGAAGGCCGGAGAATGCTCTGCTGATGGAGAATTTCGAGTATCTCTATGTTCGCTCCCGGCATTGGCTGGAGCAGCATCCGAGCCGTTACCCGGCAGACACGCCGCGCGCGGATCTTGTGGACCGCTGGGCGGAGGCGGACGGCGTGTAAATTCCGCGGAGAAAACGGGACTCCCGGCCCCGTTGTGTTTTGAGCTGGCCGCGCGGCTCCCAGGGCGCTGGCTCAAACGACGCGGACTGCGCGCGAGGGGCCATGAGAGATGGGGGCATCGTGCCCTGCCGTGCATTGATCCGTACGCGGGTACGATGCATGCGGGAGCGCCAGGTGGAGAGATTCCGCGGCGCGCACTGAAACACGGCAGTGCCGATAGCGTTGGGAGGGATACGTGAGCTTCAGCACCGTGACATGCAGCCTGGACATCCAGGCCGACCCCGACACCGTCTTCCGGTATGTCCGGGACGCCCGGAATCTCCCGGACTGGGCAACGCCCTTCGCGGAATCGGTCGAGCGCGACGCCTCCGGGACGCTCCTGGCAACCAGCAATGGCGAGACCTTCCCCTTCAGGATCGTCGACAACGGCGACAGCCGTACCGTCGATTACCTGAGGCAACTCGCACCGCAGCGCGAGGGTGGCGCGTACCTGAGGGTTCTTCCGCACCCGTCGCGGGGAGCCGTGGTCATCATGACGGTACCGGTCGCAGAGGCAGCAGATCCATCGGACGTGTCCGAAGTCGTTACAGGCGAATTGACAGCGCTCGCCCGACGGATCGGCACGTCTTCATGAGGAACGTCGCAGTATGCAGCCCGGCGCGGAATCGCCTGCGCCCGGCCGGCGCGGGTGCCCGCGGGCTATTCGCCTCGTTCCGGCCGTACGCAGTTGCGGCCCGCTTCCTTGGCGGCATAGAGTTGCGCGTCGGCGCGGGCCATGAGTGCGTCGGCGTCCGCGTCGTTGGCGCTGATTGAAGCGACCCCCAGGCTGATGGTTGCCCGGACGTCGTCGGGGAGCTCCGGCAAGCGCAGTTCCGAAACGATCCGGCGCAGGCGTTCGGCGACCGCCCGGCCGGTGCCGAGGGTCGCGCCGGGCAATAGCACGAGGAACTCCTCGCCGCCGATGCGGCCGACGGAGTCCTGGTCGCGCAGTTGGGCCTGCGTGGCTGCTGCGATGGCCCGCAGGGCCTGGTCGCCGGCGGCGTGCCCGAAACGGTCATTCAGTGACTTGAAGTAGTCGACGTCGAGCATGATCAGCGCGAACTCCCGGCCCGTGTCGCCCGATGCGGCAAAGGCCGTCTCGAGGCGGTGCAGAATATTGCGCCGGTTGGGGACCCCGGTCAGTGCATCCATGTTCGCGAGCACTTCCATGCGCCGGGCCTGGCGAATCTTTCGGTACATCAGATAGCCGAGCAGCAACAGCACCGCGGCAACCAGCCCGATGGCGGTGTACTGCAAGGCCAGCTGCCGTTGCCGTTTCTGCAATTCCAGTTTCTTGATGCGGTTTTCCTTGCGCAGCAGGGAATTCTGGCGGTCCTTCTGCTGGCTGTGGAATTTCACCCGCAGTGCGCTGAGCTGTTTCTCCTTGGCGCTTGCGTGCAATTCGTCGTCCGCGGCCTTGAAGTCGCGGTAGGTCTCGTAGGCTTTCCGGTAGTCGCCCCGCTTGGCATAGGCGGTGGCGAGATGCCGATAGATTTCGGCGACCTTGGATTCCGTCTTTTTGGCCTTGTAGATTGCGAGGCAGGTCTGCAGCAGCGAGATGGCCCGCTTGTAATGGTGTAACGCCAGATGGGTTTCGGCGAGGGCCAGCTTCACCTGAGCGGCCTCGTCGGTGTCGCCCAGGGCGTCGAAGCGCTTGAGTGCCTGTTGCAAGTGCGGCAGCGCCCGGGTAGCCGCGCCGCGGGAAAAAAGCACCGAGCCCGCCCCCAGTTCCGCATAGGCGATGCCGGGTCTGTCGTCCACGGCTTCGCTTAGCCTGCGGGATTTCAAGTAGCTCTTCGCGGCGTCCGCATACTTTTTCTCGTGACGCAGCGCGACCGCCTTGTTGTACGCGATCACCGCCATCTCCGACTGATCGCCCTGCTTGGCGAAATAGGTGGTGGCGAGGTTCAGGAGGTGAATGGCCCGGCCGTAGTCGCCCATATGCGAATACAGGTTCGAAAGCGTCGTGTAGGCGTTGTGCGCGCGATTGCTCTGCCCGGTCTTCTGGTATTCGGTAATCGCTGTCTGGATGTCGCTCAGGGCCTTGGCGTAGCTGCCCTGGTAACTACGGAAGGCCCCCCGGTTCTCCAACGCCAGCGGATGGATCTTCTTCAGATGTCTCTTCGCGCTGAGCGCTACGGCCCGGTCGTAGAGTGTCGCGGCCTTCTTGAGATCGCCGAGATACTCGTGGCCGTTGCCCCGGTACAGCATGAAGCGCACATAGTGCGTGTCGTCCTTGTGCGCCCTGGCGAGCGCCATGCCTTTGCCGGCAAGCGCGATGGTCTTCTTGTAGTCGCCGAGACGGAAACGCGCCCGCACGAGGATCATCATGGCCCGAATCCGCAGTTTGGGATCGGGCGACGCCTGGAGCTTGTCGAGGACGGTGCGCGCGCTCCGGGCTGCCGCCCCCAGGTCAGTGTTGAGCAGTTTGTCGGCCCGGTTCGCCAGTCGCGACAGGGATGACGGCGGCGGGGCAGCCGTCGTGCCCGCAAAGGCCGCGCAGCACCAGACCAGCAGTAGGACGCTCAACCCGGCCTGACGCATCGGAACCTCCACGAGCCTTGCACGGTATACGCTCCGGAGCCACAGTGGCACAAACACGGGTATCGGCGCATCCGTCGCGTCCAATACCTTATCGACACGCACGGGGAAATCTGAACTCGGCCGCTCCTTCCTTCGATATACTCGCCGGCAACCGAACAGGGTGCTGACGCCGCCAGCCGGCGCGTGATCCCGTTGGGCACGCGTGCCGGGGGAATGAGCGATGCGACTTGGTATACGTGTCGCCGTTCCGGTCGCGGCGAGCGTCATCGGCATTTCCTCTCAAGGCTCGAGGTTCTCAGGGGACATGAACAAGCGCAACTTCGGCATTGATCCGGAATCGTGGCTGGTCGCCGCCGGCCGCGAGACCGGGCCCGGCGCCTCGCTCAACGTGCCGCTCGTCCCGGCGTCGAACTTCATGCTCGGCGCCGGGCGCTCGTACTCGCGCAATGACGGCACCCCGACCTGGGAGGCGCTGGAGGACCTCGTCGGCGGGCTGGAGTCCGGCAAGGCCGTGGCGTTCGCCTCGGGCATGGCCGCGGTCGCGGCGGTATTCGACCGGCTTCCGAGTGGCGCGGTCGTGGCGCTGCCGGAGGATTGCTACCAGGGCGTTGCCGCCGTGGCGGACGCGGGGGCTGAGAAGGGGCACTGGTCGGTGCGCCGGCTGGACGTCGAGGATACGGCGGGTTGGGTCCGGGCCTGCGGCGAGGCGGACCTGGTGTGGCTGGAGTCGCCGTCGAATCCGCTCCTGACGGTCGCCGACCTCGAGGCGATCTGCGGCGCGCCGCGCAAGGCGGGCACGATCGTGGCCGTGGACAATACCTTCGCCACGCCCCTGAACCAGCAGCCGCTCGACCTGGGTGCGACCGTGTCCCTGCAGTCGGCGACCAAGTTCATCGGCGGCCACTCCGATCTGCTGGCCGGCGTCGCGACGACGCGGGACGAGGCGACGTGGGCGGCGCTGCGGGAATCCCGTTCACTGGGCGGCGCGACGCCGGGCGCGCTGGAGGCGTTCCTCGCCGTGCGCGGCGCCCGAACGCTCGCGGTGCGGCTGGAGCGCGCCCAGAAAAACGCGATGTTCCTCGCCGAACGGCTCGAGCAGCATCCGCGGGTCAGCCGCGTGCGCTACCCGGGCTTGCCCTCGCATCCCACCCATGCCGTCGCCAAGCGCGTGCTCAAGGGATTCGGAACGATCATCTCCTTCGACGTCGCCGGCGATGCCGCGGCCGCCGACGCCGTGTGCGAACGCGTCCGGCTCATCCGCCACGCGACCAGCCTGGGCGCCGTGGAATCCACCATGGAACGCCGGGCCGCGAACGCCGGCCAGGAGCACCTCCCGCCCTCACTCCTGCGCCTCAGCGTCGGCATCGAGAACCCGAACGACCTCTGGTCCGACCTCGACGCCGCCCTCCGCTCCGCCACGCCTTGACCCTGGTTCCGTGGAATCAGGGTCAACTGTTGGTCCTCGCCGGAGCCCCCCAGCTTCAGTACCTGGTCCGGAGGTCGCGCGCCTTTGCCTCAGCCAATGTGCGCGTATGCCATCCACATTCCGAGGATCGCAAGTACGATGCCCCCGGCCAGTATGATTGCGCCCGCGATCCGCTCGGATCGCCGCGTGCTTCGCACCATTGGTATGCATAGCAGGATGAACATGGCGGCGCCAAGCATCTCGGCCAGGAAGGAACCGCGTATCGACTGGGGACTCGCCGGCTCCGGATGCGCCACCCAGAGCCAGGCGAGTTGAGCAACCGCGGCGAGCCCCATCGCAATCGCCAGGATCCTGATCGCAAGAAAGCCACTTAGCCGCCCCGATTTTCCCGTCGCAGTTTCCACCTTTTCAACAACTCCTCTTCGCCAACCATAAGGGCCGAGCCCGCTCGTTTACCTTCCCTTTGGGCACCCCACCGTCTTGATGGAGTCGATGCCGGAAAACATCTGCTTACCCTGGGTGTCACCGGTAACGACCACCCTGGTCGCGCCGCATGTGACTCCGCTCGCCTGTGTGCTGAAGCGGAACAGCATATCGGGAATACCGTCGTTGTTGACGTCCTCGATTTTGGCGGGAGTCGCTGACTTCGCCCCATGCGGTCCAAAGCGGATGGTCGACGGGACTATCGTCGCCACATTAAGTGCTTTCGAACCCAGAATGGCAACGGGAATCACCCCGTGGCTGCGCGGATTGATGGGATTTACAGTGCTATCCGGCTTCACGTCGATCGGGGTCCCGGAAAACGCCCGTGCCGCATCTTTGAGCGCCGCGATTCGACCGGGAGATACCAGGCTAGCGGGGAAATTGCCCGCGACCTCGTTGATATTCTGTACGAGCAAGAGGTTTCTGACCTGGTTGATTTCACCGGGGGTAGCATCGAACTCGTCGAGCGAGTTCACAATTCGCGACGGCAGTCCGTAATACGCGGCATGGAATTCGAAGTTATACGCTTGGCCTGAACTCAGGTAATAAGAGAAGCCAGCGGTACCGATGGCGTCGTGCAGAGAGTGCAGTAAGCCGACCCTCTGCGACAGCAGCGGCGCCATCTGTAGTGCATACAATTGCCCTGCCTGCACCTGCCTGATCTCCCAAAGCTTGCTGCCCGCGTCATGAGCTCCCGAAGCCCGGTTCCCGGAGACATAGGCGGCCCTGCTCAGGCCTATAAGCTCCTCTGTATTCGACAACAACGCGTTGAACGCGTCGGCCTGCTGCTGGTTCAGCCCGTTCCCGGGGGTGATCCGCGGGACAGAGGGCACGTGCGGCGTCGCAATGACTGTATAGTCGGCCGCGGGCGGATCACCGCCAATGAAGAGGAAGCCGCCGCCCAGCAAGGCCACGCCGCTGCCGAGGATGGTCACGACCGCCCCGCACAGGCCACCGGTCACGGCCGTGCAGGCCACAAGCCCGACGACGGTCCCCCCAAATCCGCCGATCCCCATCGCAAGCCCCAGCTTATTTGCCTTTTTCTTTTGCTGCGTCGTAAACGTCTTGGCGCCGTTCACGGTGGCCGTAATACTGCAGGATTCGTCGGCGTCGTAGCCGCTGATCGTCCCGCTTATCGTCTCGTTCGCCTGCTTTGCCTGAAAATGAAACGGGAACGGAGCGCCATAGTCCCCGATCGAAGCGGCGAAATCCCCGCCCGAACTCGAGGCTGACAAGGACTCACCTTCGCCGTTTTCGTTCGGGTCGCTCGTGGAGAGCGTGATGCTGCCCGATATGGAGTCCCCCGCTTGGTTCTGAAGTGTCACCGAGCAACTTTTCGCGTGCGCCGAGATCGGCACGAAAGCAAATAGGACGCACGCACCCAGCGTGCAGGAAAGCCATAGATGGCGCATGATCCCCCCCCCCAAAATGTAACGAACTCGTAAACGATAGCAGGAGCGGAATTACTGTCAAGAGCGAATTATTGTTAAGAGCTGCCATATTGGCGGAACGCGATGTTCCTCGCGGAACGGCTGGAGTCGCACCCGGGGGTCGACCGCGTGCGTTACCCGGGCCTGCCCTCGCACCCGACCCACGACGTCGCGAAGCGCGTGCTCCGGGGATTCGGAACGATCATCTCCTTCGACGTCGCCGGCGACGCCGCGGCCGCCGACGCCGTGTGCGAACGCGTCCGGCTCATCCGCCACGCCACCAGCCTCGGCGCCGTGGAATCCACCATGGAACGCCGCGCCGCGAACGCGGGGCAGGAGCACCTCCCGCCCTCGCTGCTGCGCCTCAGCGTCGGCATCGAGAACCCGAACGACCTCTGGTCCGACCTCGACGCCGCCCTCCGCTCGACGGAATAGCGGGAAACAGAGCCCGGTCCCCCTCGATAGTCGACCCCGGCCCGGGCGTGTTCGCCGGCGATCGGGTCGGGTGCTGGACTGGCAGATCTTCAATTACCTGAGCGGCAACTTCGACGGGCACGGGAAGAACCTGGCGTTCCTGTATCCCCGCGGCCGCGCCCTGCCCGAACTCGCTCCCTTCTACGATCTGGTTTCGATCGACTTCCTGAACAAGGCGGGCGATGCACACTACGCCCGGACGATGGAATTGCATGTCGGGAACGAAGGCCGGCCGGAGCACATTGGTCGGGAGGCCTGGCGGACGTTCGCGAAGGATATCGGCTACCGGCCGCAGGAGGTGGAGCGACGCCTGCTCGAAATGTCGGAACGCATGCCGATTGCGGCGAGACGCGTGCGCTCCGATTTCGCGGAACGCTTCGGCGACAAGCGCGCATACGATCAGTTCGAGAGTGTCATCGCGAAACGCTGCCGCCGGACCCTCCAGACCCTTCGGGGCGCAGGCTGAGTCCGGGCGCCGGGGCGGCGTTCCTATCGCGGAAGCCAACGACAAGAAGAACAAGCTGCCTGCCGCGTCTGCTCGCGACGCGCTCAGTCGCCGGTCGCGGGACCCGCGTCCTTCGTGGCGCCCGGGACCGGGCGCACGGGCGGAACGACCGCGCACAGGCCGATGTGGCCCGGGCTGGTCTTGTAGAAGGCGTCGTGGCGGTGGGCCATCGCGTGGACCAGGCGATGGAAGCTGGCGCTGTCGGTGCGCATGATCTCCAGCAGTACGCGCTGATCTTTCGGTAGCTCGCTCGCGAGGCGCACGCGCCGGATCGGCGTGGCGCGCTTCATGTCCTTGTACACGCCCATGTCGTCCTTCGGGCCGCGCGGGAGTGAGGAGAGGAGCGACATCCCTTGTACAACGCGCCCGACCACGGCTAGGTTGCGGTCGATGCGCCGCGCGTTGCCGATCACGGCGTAGAGCGTGTTGCTGTTGCCGCTGTCCGGCGCGACGTCGCGCGAGACGCCCACCGTGCCGTAGCAGTGCGCGATCCACGCCGTGTGGTTGGCGGGGTCGCGGCCCACCGGGAAGTCGCCGGAGAAGCCGACTTCCGGGGCGAAGGCATCTGGGCTGTCGAGTTTCACGAACGGCAGCGAGTCGGTCACGTGCCGCACGAATTCCGGCGGCAGCGTCTTCTTCGCGGTGCCCATGGACCGGGCCCCCGGTTTGCCCGCCTTCGGGTCGCCCCACTGCACCACGAAATTGTCGACGACGCGATACACGGAGGTGCCGTCGAAGTAGTGCTCGCGCACAAGCGTCTTCAGGTTGGCCACGTGCTTCGGCGCCCACGCCGGCGCCAGCTCGATCACGACGCGGCCCTTCGGCAGGTCCATGTACAGCGTGTTCGAAGGATCGAGGGCGTGCCACTCGGACGGCTTCGATGCCTTGATGATCTGGCTACGTGACGGCGTGTCGTGAGTCGCGGCATGGGCGCCGCCGGCGAGCAGCGGTAAACACAGAACGGCGAGGGCTATGGTGTGGGGCTTACGCATGGAAGGCATGCCGGGGCGCGTGAGCGCCGATCTTAGCAGTCCGGGCACGAGGCGTACCGGGCTGACGAATGGGGAACGACGACTGTCGCGGGCGTAGACTTTCGTCGCTCCCTCAATAAAGCCCTTTCCGGCGGGGGTCCGTCTTGCCGAGCCGTTTAAACCCTTCCGGACTACCGGGGGTCCAATCGTGTGTGAAAGACGCAGCGGCCATTGAATCCGGCGCGAGCGGCCTGATCGCCGCTGCCGGTGCCTCCGTCTCCGGAGAAGCGCGCCTGGTGAAGCGGGCGCGGGCCGGGGACGTCCGGGCGTTCGAGATGCTCTACCGCCGCCACGCGGGCCGCATCCACGCGACCTGCCGGCGCCTGGCCGGGAACGCGGCCGATGCCGAGGAACTGACCCAGAAGGCGTTCCTGCGGGCCTGGGAATCGCTGCCGCGATTCCGGGGCGCGAGCCGTTTCGGCACCTGGCTGCACCGGATCGCCGTGAACGTCGCGCTCAGCCACCTGCGGCGCGCCGTGCGCGAGGCGGAACGGCTGCAGTCCGGCGGCGACGACGCTACCGGCGTCGCACCGGACGGCGACCCGGGTGCGGGCATGGACCTGGAGCGCGCCATCGCAGCGCTTCCGGACGGGGCCCGCGAAGTGTTCGTGCTGCACGAGGTGGAGGGCTACGGCCACGGGGAAATTGCGGCGCTGACGGGCATCGCCGTCGGTACGTCCAAGGCCCAGCTCCACCGCGCGCGCAGCCTGCTACGGGAGGCATTGCAGTCATGAGCGATCGACTGGAAGAGCTCATCGAACGCCTGCCCCGGCGCCTGGAGCCGGAGCGCGACCTGTGGCCGGGGATCGAGGCGCGCCTGCGCCCGCAGCGCCCGGCATCACGCAAGGCGCCGTACCGGTTCGCCGCCGCGGCGGTGCTCGGCGTGATCGCGCTGGGCCTGTACTTCGGGCTGCGCCCGGGTGGGCCGGCGCCCGGGGCCGGCAGCCGCACGGCGGCGCTGCCGCAGGCCCGCAACCCCGAAGCCGTCGTCGCCATCGACCTCGAAACCGTCAACCGCACCATCGCCCGCATCCGCGCCGCGCTGAAGCGCGATCCCGGGGATCCGGCCCTGTACGACTTCCTCCGCGAGGCCTACCGCCAGAAGGGGCGGTTGATTGCCGCAAGCGCCCGACTGTCCGTTACCAGGAGTGACCCGTCATGAAACGCCATCTCACGATTCTTTGCGCCGGCCTGCTGCTCGCCGCGGCCCCGGCACTTGCCGATACGTCCGTCAACGTGACGCGGGCCGTCGACGCCGACGCCAGCATCCAGGTCGACAACCTGGCCGGCACCGTCAAGGTCGTCGGCTGGGACAGGAACAGCGCCCACGTCACGGGCCGGCTCGGCTCGAGCGATCTGCACCTGAAGGTGAACGGCGACAAGCAGTCCTTGACGATCCGCGTGGTCTATCCCCATGAAGAGCACCGGAATTTCTCGCACGGGAGCAACCTCACCGTGCACGTGCCGAAGGGCGCGACCATGCAGGTCCAGACCGTGAGCGCCTCGATCACCGGCAGCGGGCTTACCGGTACGCAACGCCTGCAGACGGTGTCCGGCGACATCAAGCTCGAATCGAAGGCCCCGGAAATCGACGCCAAATCGGTCAGCGGCGACATCGCCGTCACGGGATCCGCCCCCGGCGCGCACGTCGAGATGAACACGGTCAGCGGCTCCGCGCATGCGTCGAATCTCAACGGGGAACTGGTCGGGGAAACCGTCAGCGGCAACGTGAGCGTCGGCAAGAGCCGGTTGCAGCGTGCCACGCTCAACGCCACCTCGGGAACGGTGAAATTCCAGGCGCCGATCGAAGCGAAAGGCACCTACAAGTTCCACAACGTCTCGGGCCGAATCGTCCTGGGTCTGCTCGGAAAGCCGGACGCCGAGTTCGATCTCAACAGCTTCAGCGGCTCGATCCGGAATACGTTCGGACCGAAACCGCAGAAGACGAGCCAGTACGCGCCCGGCGTCGAACTGCACTTCACCCGCGGCCAGGGCGGCGCCTACGTCAAGGCCAGCAGCATGAGCGGCGACATCGTCCTCAACGCCGGCGGCTGACCCCCGCCCGACGCCGGGTCCGGGCACCGGTCGCGCGGTGCCCGGACCCGATGCGTGGTTTCCTCGCCCGCGTGCCGTCAGCGGCTGGCGGAGTCTCTCGCCCTGCCCGGAACCGCCACTTCGGCCTTCGTGATCTTCGACAGGAGCACGAGCTCCCGCTCGGTCTTGCCGAACGACTTCACGTCCACGAGGGCGACGCGTTCGCGCATGGCGGCGAGCTTGCCGGTGAACACGCGGCTGGTGGACGTGCTCAGGCGAACCCGTTCGCCGACGTGCCGGCCCAGCGTATCGATGCGGATGTTCCGGAAGCGCCCCTGGCGCGCCTGGCCGGGCAGCGCGGCGACCGCACTATTCCGGGTGGCCGGGGCCGCCACGGGCTTGATGCGCCGCACGTCCAGTTGCTTGACGAGCTTTCCGTTCACCCGCAGCGTCGGGGCCAGGTAGGCGATGGCGTTGCTGAGGCTGTAAAGGCGCAGGGCGCTGATGTCCACCGGGCTTTGCGGCTTGATCGCGAGCGTCAGGCGGCCGCCGGTCTTGAGGAAACGGCCGTAGGCTGCGAGCAGATCGGGGCCGACGCCGATGCCGGCGCGCGCCAGCGCCGTCTTCACGGCGGCGACGTGTGCGGCGATCCAGGCCTTGCGCGACAGCCCCGCGCGGTCCGTGCAGAATTTCAGCATTCGCTGGTGCCACCCCTCGTCCCGGTATTCCAGGGAAAGTCCCGCGATCCGCACCTTGTGCGTTGTCGCAAGGCGCTTCAGCGACCCGTGCCGGGCGGCGATGCTGAAGTCGAGGTGGAAGGAATTGATGCCCTTCACCTTCGCATTCGTGAGGAAGCGGATGTCGTTGTGCGCGGGCTCGCGCCGGATTTCCGAACTCACGCTCGCCGTGAGGTGTTCGATTCCCATGTCGTCGAGGTCGGAGGCGGAAAAGCCGGAGCGCCGGCCGCAGTGCAGTGCGCCCACGGGCAGGTGCAGCGAGCCGAGAAGCCCGAGGTTGCCGTGGGACTGGTCGAGCATCCGCGCGGTGACCGGAATGGTCATGTGGTCGATCTCGACGCCGAACGTCTTCGGCACGTCGCCCTTGCGCATGGCGTCGTCCATGTCCATCAGGGTGAACAGGCTGTCCGTCTTGAGCTTCACGGCGCCGATCCGGAAGAAGTCCCCCGTCTTGCGCACGTTCACCGTGACCCCGGTGACCCCCACGGTGCCGCCGAGTGAACTCGTGGTGCCGTGGTACTTGACCGTGGCCACGGGCGCGAGCATCGCCTTCATCCGGTCGGCCACGTTGGTGATCTGGTGGGCGACGTAGAACTTCAGCCCCCCGTAGGCCAGTCCCGCCGCGAGCACCAGGCCCACGAGAATCTTGATCAGCATCGCTCTTGCGCCTCCCGTCGATTGTGGCTCCGCGTCCCCGTAAGCGCGGGCGCTGCTTCAAGAATAGCGGAAAGCGCCGATCCGTGGGCGGCCGCTTCGGTGGCGACCGCGGGCCCGGGGCCGCCCGGCGTGCCGAGGCCCGAACGCGGCGACTACGTGGCGGCCATGCGGCGGAAATAATCGCGCGAGGCGCGCATGACGCGCGGCGAGAGCCGCAGGGTCATGATCATCGTCGGGATGGCCATCAGGCCGTAGAAGCCGGTGAGCAGGCCGACCACCGCCTTCACGGACACGACGCTGCCGCCGACGACGAGCGCCAGGTAGAACCAGCGGTACCAGTGCTGGTGCTTTGCGCCGACGAGGAAGCCGAGGCACTTCGAGCCGTAATACCAGAGCGTGAACATGGTGCTGACGCTGAAGAAGACGACGATCAGCGTGAGCACCCAAGGGCCCGCCATGCCCATGCTCTGGCCGAAGGCCTGGTTGGTCATCGCCACGCCGTTGAAGCCGCTCTGCCAGGCGCCGGTCATCAGGATCACGAACGCGGTGCAGCTGCACACGATCAGCGTGTCGATGATGGGCCCGAGCATGGCGACCAGTCCCTCGCGCACCGGCTCGCGCGTCTGCGCGGCGCCGTGTGCCATCACGGCCGTGCCGATGCCGGCCTCGTTCGAGAAGGCGCCCTGGCGTACGCCCAGGATCATGGTGCCGAGGAAGCCGCCCGCGGCCGCCTTGCCGCTGAACGCATCGGTGAAGATCAGGCCCAGGATGTGTGGCACCTGCGTGATGTTCACGGCGATGATGTATATGGTGGAGCCGAGGTACAGGAACACCATCAGCGGGACGAGCTTGCCGGCGGAGGCGCCCACGCGCTTGACGCCGCCGAAGATCACGTAGCCGATGAAGCCCGCCATCAGCAGGCCGAACACGAGATCGAACGTGAAGTGGTGGTGGGTCTCCGCAAAGCCGTTGGGAATGGCGACCACGTCGCGCACGATCTGGGTGAGCTGGTTGATCTGGAACGCGGGCAGCGTCCCGAACATGGCGGCGACGGCGAAGAACACGGCCAGTATCCGCCAGCGTTTCCCCAGTGCCTCGCGGATGACGTACATCGGGCCGCCCTGCAGGTGGCCCTCGCTGTCGTAGCCGCGGTACATCACGCCCAGCGTGCAGGTGAAGTATTTCGTGCACACGCCCACGAAGGCCGAGACCCACATCCAGAAGACGGCGCCGGGGCCTCCGGCGTGGATCGCCACGGCGACGCCGGCGATGTTGCCGAGGCCGAGCGTGCTCGATAGCGCGCTGGACAGCGCCTGGTAATGCGGGATGTCGCCCGGGTCGCTGGCGTCGTCGTAGTCGCCGCGCAGGACCCGCAGGGCGTGCGGCAGGTGCCGGTAGGGCAGAAAGCGCGAATACAACAGGAACAGGAAGCCGCCGCCGACGAGCAGCACGAGCAGCGGCATGCCCCACACGTAGTGGGTGAAGGCATTGAAGATGTTCTCGATCGTCTTCAGCATGCGCGAGGCGCCCGTCCGCGGGGGTATCGGGCCACCCTAAACGATCGGACCGTTCGCGTGCACCTTGCGGGCGCCGCCACCGGGTGCGGTGGCGCGGGCGGGACTCAGTGCAACGGCACCGGCTTGCCGGTCGAGCCGTCGATCAGCGTGCGGCCGGCGAGCGGGGCGTGCAGGTGGACCCGCGTCGTCTTCACGACCTGGAACTGCGCGCACATGCGGTGGGGATCGGGCGGCTTCGGGTAGGTCCGGTGCAGGGTCACGGTGACGCGGTCGTCGCCCGGGCGGACCGCCACGTGCCCCAGCTTTCCGTAGCAGGGGACGTAACCCTGCTCGAAGCGGACTTCGATCGTCTTCGGGCCCGCCAGCGCCGCGCCGCTGATCCGGAACAGCCGGGGCCGCCCGCCCGACCCGCCGGCCGTGGCGCCGGCGGCACAGCCGGTCAGCAGCACGGCAAGCAGTGTGATGGCCGGGCGCGCGCGCATTGCAGACCTTCGTGGCGGCGATCCCGGGAGCGTACCGCATTGCACCGCCGTGCTTCAGCCGGTCCCCCGCCGCGCCGGCGGTTTTTCGATCGCCGCATCCGGACCGGATTCCCCCGCGTATGACTCCCTGGCAAACCCGGAAGGCGGCGTGTTGCGCCGGGCGGGGGTTTGCCGGACGTTTCCTGACAGGGAGAAGCCACAATGAAACTCAAGCCGATTCTGGCGGCTACCGTCTTCGGGCTCGTGCCGCTGGCGGCGTTCGCGTCCAGTCATCGCGAGGCGCCGTTCATCTCCACGATGCCCAAGGTGGATGCCACCGATTTCTACATGTTCATGAGCTACGCGCCGAATCGTTCCGGCTACGTGACGCTCATTGCAAACTATGACCCGCTGCAGGACGCCTACGGCGGACCCAACTATTTTTCGCTCGATCCCAAGGCGGTCTACGACATCCGCATCGACAACAACGGAGACGCGAAGCCGGACATCACGTTCCGCTTCAATTTCAAAAGCCAATACAAGAACCTCACCGTCAAGGACGGGCAGAAGGACGTCGCGGTGCCGCTCATCAACATCGGTCCGCTGTCCAGTTCCAACCAGAGTGCGCTCAACCGCACCGAGTCCTACACCGTGACCATGTACCAGGGCAGCCCCCGGAACGGTTCCGGCATGAAACTGGCCAGCACCAGCGACGGATCCACGACGTTCACCAAGCCGGTGGACAATATCGGCCACAAGTCGATCCAGAACTACGAGGGCTACGCCGAGCACTACATCTACGACGTCAAGATTCCCGGTTGCTCCAAGACGGGGCGCGTGTTCGTCGGCCAGCGCAAGGACGGTTTCGTGGTGAATCTGGGCGAGATCTTCGACCTCGTCAACCTGAATCCCGCCGGTCCGCGCGATGGGACCCGCAACGCGCTGACGGACAAGAACGTCAGCTCCATTGCGATGGAAGTGCCCAAGAGCTGCCTGCTCGACTCCGGCAATGACCCGGTGATCGGGGGGTGGACCACTGCGAGCATCCGCCAGGCGCGGGTCGTCAATCCAGCGCCCCGGAGCGAGAACGACGCCCAGGTCGTGGGCGGCGCGTATACGCAGGTGTCGCGCCTGGGCAACCCGCTGGTGAACGAGCTCGTGATCGGTCTTCCGGACAAGGACCGTTTCAACGGAAGCCGTCCCGACAACGACACGCAGTTCCTGAAGTATGTGACCAACCCGTCGCTGCCGGTACTGCTGCATGCGTTGTTCGGCGCGGCGGCCAAGGTGCCGCACACGCCGCGCAACGATCTCGTTTCGGCGTTCCTCACCGGCGTGAAGGGACTCAACGAGCCGGTCAACGTGACGCCGTCCGAGGAGTTGCGCCTGAACACCTCGGTTGCCCCGACGCCGCCTTCGCAGCAGAAGGACCTCGGCGTGCTCGGGGGCGACAACGCGGGTTTCCCCGACGGCCGCCGCCCGTATGACGACGTGGTCGATATCGCACTGAGGGTCATGGAAGGCGCCCTATGCGGAAAGATCGGCGCCTGCGGGGACGAGACCGGTGATCCGAACAACGGGACGCCCTACACGGACGGGGCGCGCTCGCCGGGGCCGACCGCGGCGACCGAGATGGTGACGGGCGATGAGAACGCGGACGACACCTACCTTGACCACTTCCCCTATCTGGAAGCGCCCCTGCCGGGTTCCCCGAACGGCAAGAACGGCGTTCCGGGTAACTAAGGAGGTTCGTCATGCGCAATTTCATCCGCATCGCATCGGCCGTCGGCGCGGCGGGCGCCCTCGCGCTCGCCTCCGGCTGCAACCTCGGGGGCGGCAGTAGCGGCTCCAACGGAAGCGGCTCGAGCACGATGCCACCGCCGCCGGCGACCTTCAACTACACGGCCTTCGTGAAACGGACGTTGAAGCGTTCCGGTACTTCGGCGCCAAGGAGCGTCAACAACCTCAACTTCGTTTTCGACGATCTGGACAACCCGGATGCATACGACGATGTTATTCCGCCCTCCGGCAACGGAAGCTGACGGCGGACTCTGCGCATGGTGCCGCGGATGGAGCCGCGGCGCCATGCGCCTTTTTATTCTGGCGGCGCTGGCGTTCCCCGCCGGCGCTGCGGCCGGCACCCGCGCGCCCTACGTGCCGCACGACCCCGGGGTGGTGCTGCAGAAGGTACCGTCCGTCAAGGACCCGCGCGTACGCCGTTTCCAGGCACTGCGCGCGAAGCTCTCGAACCGGCCCCACGACCGGGCCCTCGCGCTCAAGCTTTCACGCGCCTACCTCGGCTATGGCCGCGGCACCGGCGATGCCCGCTACCTGGGGCGCGCGCTGGCGGTCATCGCCCCGTGGATGCGGCACAAGCCGCCGCCCGTTCCGGTGCTCCTGGTCCACGCCACCATCCTGCAGAGCCGCCACCACTTCCGCGCCTCGCGCCGCGAGCTCAAGCGCGTGCTCCAGCGTGCGCCCGGAAACGCGCAGGCCTGGCTCACGCAGGCAACGGTGGCGATGGTGCAGGGCGACTACCGGCTGGCGAACCACAGCTGCGTGCACCTCGCCCGGGTCGGTGGCAACTTCATGGGCACGATGTGCACGGCGGAGCTGCGTTCGCTGTCCGGACACGACCGCCAGGCGCTCACCCTGTTGCGCCTGATCGAGCACCCCGGCACCGAGGCGCCGGCTTCGATCAAGGGCTACGTGGAAGGCCTCATCGCGGACACGGCCAAGCGCCTCGGGCGCGACAAGCTCGCCGACCGGCATTTCCGCAAGGCGTTGCAGTTCACGCCCGGCGACAACTTCCTGCTGGCTGACTTCGGGGACCTGCTGCTGCGCCAGGGCAGGCCGAAGGCGGCGCTCCAGCTGGTGAAGGGCTACGGGCAATCCGACACGTCGTTCATGCGGCGCGTGTTCGCGGAAGCGGCGCTCGACAGCCCGCGCGCCCACGACGACATTGCCGTGATGGCGGCGCGCTTCAAGGCGATGGAACAGCGTGGTTCGCATGTGTACCGGCGCGAGCAGGCGCGTTTCGTGCTCTACCTCGAGCACGATCCACAACGCGCCCTGCGCCTGGCCAGGCGCAACTGGACCGTGCAGCGCGCGCCCAAGGACGTGCGCGTCTACCTCGAGGCGGCGCTGGCGGCGCACAAGCCGGCCGCCGCCCGGCCGGTCCTGCGTTTCCTCAAGCGCACCGGCATGTCCACGCGGGTGGTCGATCCGCTGGCGGCCCGCGTGCGTTCCGCATTGGCGGCGGCACCCGGCACCGCCGCCGCGGCCGAGAACGCCCCGTGAAGGCTCGCGGGATCGTGCTCGCGGTGGCGGCGCTTGCAGCGCTCGTCGCGGCGCCCGCCGCCTTCGCCCACAAGGAGAGCGACGCCTACCTGACGTTGCGCGCGGACTCGTCCAACAGCCACGTACTCCTCGGCCAGTGGGACATCGCCCTGCGCGACCTCAACTTCGCACTCGGCATCGATACCAACGGCAACGGCCGGATCACCTGGGGCGAGGTGCGGAATCATCGCCGGGCCATCGAGAAATACGCGCTCGCCCGCCTGGCGATCAAGGGCGACGGGCTGACCTGCGGGATGCACCCGACGGGGCAGAAGATCGACGACCACACGGATGGCGCCTACGACGTCATCCTGTTCCGGGCCGTGTGCGACAAGGAAATCCCCAACCGCCTCACCGTCGACTATCGCCTGTTTTACAACGTGGACCCCTACCACCGCGGCATCGTCACGATCCACTCGGGCCGGCGCACGGCCGGCGCGGTGCTGGGGCCCAAGCACCCGACGGCGAGCCTCAATCTTCGCAGTCCCAACCGCTGGCGCCAGTTCAAGAGCTTCGTCGTGGACGGCATCTGGCACATCTGGACCGGCCTCGACCACCTGCTGTTCGTGGCATCGCTGCTGCTGCCCGCGGTGCTGATCCGCCGTCGGCGCCACGATGACGACGACTGGCCCGGCGGCGGCCTGCTCGCCGGCGGCGGCGGGGCGACGCTCGTGATGCCCCGCCGCCGCGCGCGCTACCGCTGGGAGGCCGTGCCCGCGCTTCGCCCGGCGTTCTTCGAAGTGCTGAAGGTGATCTCCGCGTTCACGCTCTCGCACTCGGTGACGTTGACGCTCGCGGTGCTCGGGATCGTCGACCTGCCCAGCCGGCTGGTGGAGTCCGGCATCGCGTTGTCGGTCATCATCGCGGCCGCCAACAACCTCTACCCGATCGTGAAGCACCGCGCGTGGCTGATTGCCTTCTCCTTCGGCTTCATCCACGGCCTCGGTTTCGCCAGTGCGTTGTCGGGCCTGCAGCTCCCGCCGCTGGCAATGGCCGCCTCGCTCGGCGGGTTCAACGTGGGCGTGGAAATCGGTCAGGAGGCGATGGTTCTGGCGTTCATGCCTTTCGCCTTCCTGTTGCGCTACACCCGTTTCTACCGGATCGCCGTGCTGCGCTGGGGCTCGCTCCTTATCATCGCGATGGCATCGCTGTGGTTCATACAGCGCGCGTTTGCGTTCACGATTCCCGGCCTGGGGCTGCTGCTCCCGGCCTAGTGCGCCGCCCGCCGCTGCCAGGCGAGGTACAGCAGCGGGATCACGAAGAGGGTGAGCACCGTCGAGGCGAGGGTGCCGAAGATCAGCGAGATCGCCAGGCCGCCGAAGACCGGATCGCTCACCATGATGAACGACGCGGAGACGATCGCGAGCGCCGTGAGCAGGATCGGCCGCGCGCGCACGGCGCCGGCTTCCAGTACCGCGTCGCGCAGCGAGTGTCCCTGGTGCCGGTAGTCGAGGATGAAGTCGATCAGGAGCAGCGAGTTGCGCACCACGATGCCCGCGAGCGCGATCACGCCGATCATCGACGTCGCCGTGAACGGTTGGCCCAACAGCCAGTGGCCGGGGAAGACGCCGATCAGCGTGAGCGGAATGCCACCCATGACGACAAGCGGCATCAGGAACGACTGGTAGTAGGCGGCGAGCAGCAGGTAGATCAGCAGCAGGGCCACGATGAATGCCGAGCCGAGGTCGCGGAACACGTCGAGCGTCAGGCGCATCTCGCCGCCCCAGAACAGCTTGTAGTGGCTCACGTCGTCGGGGTTCTTGTCCACGAAGCCGAGGTTGTCCGCGGTGAGATGACCGCCGCCCGCGAGCCGCATGCCGTTCAGTTCCTTCTGCAGCGTCACCACGCCGCTCACGGGGCTGCCGTGGAGCATGTCGCCCGAGACGTACACGACCGGGTGCTGGTCCTTGGTGTAGATGGGCTTTTCCGCGGTGCCCGGCTTGACGGTCACGACGTTGCCGAGCGGGACGTCCGAGCCCCGCGATGACTTCAGGCGCAGCGCGAGGAGCTGCCGGAGCGTCCCCCGCTGCGCCTCCGGCAGCCGCACGAGGATGTCGATCGGTGCGCGCGCCGAGGGGTCGTGCAGGATGCCGATCGTGTAGCCGGCCATGTAGTCGTGCACGGTGCGCGCGACCGTCGCGGGGTCGAGGCCCATCATCGCGGCCTTCTGCTTGTCGACCACGAGGCGGTATTCGGGCGCGCTCGCGGTGACGCTCGTGTCCTGGTTGTCCATGCCCCAGACGTGGCCGAAGCGTTGCTCGATCCGGCCGGCCAGCTTGCGCAAATGCTGGTAGTCCGGCCCGTAGAGTTCGGCCAGCACCTGGGCGCGGACCGGCGGGCCGGGCGGGGTCTCGAAGATCTTGATCCGCGTGCCGGGCCAGGCCTTGCGCACCCCGGCGAGCGCCGTGTACAGGTGCTGGGCGATGGCGTGCGACCCGGGCGAGCGCTCATCCTTGGGCACGAGGTTCACGCGGACCTGGGCGTAGTCCGCGCCGCCGTGCATGGAGTCGCCGCGTACCAGCGCGGCGAAGTCGGGGGGCGCGGCTTCGCCCAGGTAGGCCTCGAAGTTCGTCACGTAGCGCGTCTTCGCCAGCACGTCGGCGACGTCGCGCACGACGGCGTCGGTGCCGGAGGGCGGCGTGCCGGCGGGGGTGTCGACCTCAAGCAGCAGCGTGTTGGTGTTGTCGTCGGGGAGCATCTTGAGCCCCACGCCCATGGTGCTCAGCGGGCCGTTCGTGCCGCTCGGGCGCATGTACTGCCACAGCGGCTGGATCATCGCGAGCAGCAGGAGGAAGACCACGACGCCGCCGAAGACGTAGCGTGCGCGGCGCGAGGCGATCAGCGGCTTCATCAGCCGCAGATACAGGTGGCGCAGCCAGTCGCCGGCCGCCGCGCCACGCTCTTCCAGCGCCGGGGAGCGTGCCGCGGCCATGACGCGCGCGGCCTTGCGTCGCAGCCAGCGCCAGGCGATCCACGGCACGACCACGTAGGCGGTCGCGAGCGAGACGATCATCGCGGTGGGCGCGTTGATCGGGATCGGACGCATGAACGGGCCCATCATCCCCGTAACGAAGGCCATCGGCACGAAGGCGAGAATCACCGCGACGGTGGCGATGTTCGTCGGCCGCCCGATTTCGTTCGTGGCGAGCACGATGCGCTCGGCGAAGCGCAGCCGGCTTTTCTCGTGCAGGTGCCGGTGGATGTTCTCGATCACGACGATGGCGTCGTCCACCAGCAGGCCGAGCGAGAGGATCAGCGCGAACAGCGTGATGCGGTTGATCGTCTGGCCGATGATCCAGTCCACGCCGAGCACGACCGCGAGGACCAACGGCACGGTGAAGGTCACGATCGAGGCCTCGCGCCAGCCGAGGAAGATCAGCAGGATGATCGCCACGGAGATCACGGCGATGCCGAGGTGCTCGATCAGCGTGTTGACGGCTTCGTCGGCCTTGTGGCCGTAGTTGCGCGTGACGCTCACGTGCACGTTCCCGGGAATGGCCGTGCGCTGGAGCTCGTGCAGGCGCTGGAGCACCGCGTCGGCCACCGTGACATTGTTGGCGCCGGCGCGCTTGTCGATCGCGATCGTCACCGCGTGGGCCGCGTCCGGCGAGGCGGCCGTCGCGCCGTTCGGCCCGTAGCCCACGAAGCCGTATTCGCGCGGCGTGCGCGGGCCTTCCTTGACGTTGGCGACGTCGCGCAGGAACACGGGCTTGCCGTCGTGCGTGCCGACGATCAACGCGCCGACCTGCGAGGCGTCTCCCAGCTCCCCGCTGATGCGGATCGACGTCTCCCGGTTGCCGGACACGAGGTGACTGGCGGGAAGCGCCACGTTGGACGCCTTGAGTTTCTGCTCGAGCCGTCCCAGGGGAATGCCGGCGGCGGCGAGCCGGGCGGGGTCGATCCAGGCGGTCACCGCCGTGGGCGAGGCGCCGTAGACGCGCGTGTCGCCGACGTCGGTGACGTTGCGGAGCGCGTCCATGACGTGCAGGCCGACCTTGCGCAGCGCCGTTTGATCCAGGTCCGGCGCGCTCAGGGTGAGCGTGAGGATGGGGACGTCGTTGATGCTCGTCGACTGTATCAGCGGTTGCGATACGCCGGGCGGGATGCGGTCGAGGTTGCGCTGGATCTGGTCGTAGAGCTTGACCAGGCTGCGCTGCTCGTCCTGCCCGACCTTGAACCGCACGGTGACCACGCCCAGGTCGTTCACGGCGTAGCCGTAGGTGTGGTCGACGCCGCGGATCGCCGCCATCAGGCTTTCCAGCGGACGCACGACCTGGTTATGGACTTCCGGCGCGCTCGCACCGGGGAAGCGCACGATCACGTTCGCCGCCGGGACGGAAATCTCGGGGTTGTACATGCGCGGCGTGGCGAGGATCGCCATGACGCCGAACAGCGCCGCGGCCACCATGAGCAGCACGGTGATCTTCGAGCGCAGGAACAGCCGCGTCGTGCGCCCGACGGCGTTCAGCTTCGGGAGCCGGGCGTTCGCAAGCCTCGCCACGTCAGGACCGCGCGGGTTTGACGAGCACGCCGTTGGCGACGTCGTCGCCCGGCCGGGTGACGATGCGGGCGCCGGCGGCGAGGCCCGAGAGCACCTCCACGCGATCGCCGCGGTGTTCGCCGAGACGGACCATGCGCAGGTGCGCGTGATCGGATTCGTCCAGTACGAAGACCGCGGTGAGGCCGGCGCGGGTCACCACCGCCGTGTCCGGCACGAGCAGCGTCTTTTCGCTTCCGGTCGGCACCAGCACCCGCACGAAGTCGCCCGCTCCGAGGCCCGAACCGGGCGGGAGCGCCGCCTTGAGCAGGTGCGTCTCGGTCGCCGGGTCGGCGGCGGGACCGAGCTGCAGGACTTTCGCGTCGAGGTGGTCGTTCCCCGTGGCGACGTTCACCGTGCCGCCGGTCCGAAGCGCCGCGTAGGCGTCGTTGCCGACCTGCGAGTGCACCTCGAGTGTGCCCGGCGCCTGGACCTCGACCAGCGGCTTGCCGGGCGTGGCGAGATCGCCCGCCTGGACGTAGCGTGCCGTGACGACGCCGTCGAACGGCGCGCGCACCTCGGCGTAGGCGCGCTGCGCCTCCGCCCGTTTCAGGCCGGCCGCCGCCGCGGCCACGCCGGATTTCGAAGTCTCGTAGCTGCGCTTGACCGATTCGTATTCCTGCCGGCTGACCGCCTTCTGTTGGTACAGGTTCGAGTAGCGCGTGTAGTTGAACTTCGCGTCCGCGAAGGCGGCGCGCGCGCGGTCGAGCGCTGCGCGCGCCTGCGCGACCTGCGCCTCGATGTCCCGGTTGTCGACGGTGAGCATCAACTCGCCCGCGTGCACCTGGTCGCCCACGTCGACCTGCAGCGAGTGCACGTAACCGGAGAGGCGCGAGGCGATGCGCGCCGAGCGGGTGGCGACGACGGTGCCGGGCGATTCCGAGTAGACCGTGGTGGACGCGGGGGCGATCGTCGTGACCGGCGCGGCGACTGCGGGGCCGGGCCCGGTTCCGGCGCCGCCGCCCGGTCCCCCGCAGGCGGCGAGTGCGAGCACGCCGGCGACGGTCGGCAGCCAGCTGAGCCGGAATTCGCGGCGCGTCAGCATCATGGAAAATCTCCCGTTGCGGGTGCCGGGGCGGTGGCCGCGTCGGGCGCGGTGCCGCCTGCGATGTGGTCGAGGTCGAGTCGGCCCAGGGCCGCGAGGAGACTCGCGCGGCTGACGCGCAGTCCGTAGTGGGCGTTCACGAGGCTCGCCGCGGCTTCGTCGAGACGGGCCTGGCCCGCCAGCAGATCGGTCAGCGTCGCGAGGCCCTGGCCGAAGCGCAGCTTCAGGATGCGTTGCGCCTCGCGCGCCTGCTCGACGGCGGTCGCGTTCACGTGGACGCGGTGCGCCGCCTCGCGCGCCCGCCGCCACAGCCGGTCGACCCGCACGGTGAGGTGCCGGCGGTACTCGGCGACGCGGGCCTCGGCGGTGTCCCGGTCGCCCGCGGCCTGTTCCATGGCGCCGCGCCGCGCCCCGAAGTCGAAGAGATCCCAGGACACGACGCCGGCCACCGTGTAGGAAGGTGCCGAGAGCCCCAGCGTGCGGTCGTTCCAGTCGCGTCGCGCGACCAGGGAGACGCTCGGCCGGTAGGCGGCGCGCTGCTCGTTCACGGCCGCCCGGCTGGCCGCCGCCCGGCTCCGCAGCGCCTGCAGTTCGGGGTTGCCGGCGACGGCCTCGCCCTGCAGCGCCGCGAGCGGTGCCGACGGCATCGCGGGTTCGGCCGGCGCGCCGATCGCGATGGCGCTGCCGTCCGGGAGGCCGACCAGCGTGCGCAGGTATTCCCGCGCGTTGTCGAGGTCGTCCCGCGCGCTGCGGCGCTCGAGCCGGGCCTGTTCGAGGCTCACCTGCGCGGTCAGCACGTCGCTGCGGATGGCGGTGCCCTGCGCATAACGTTTCTTCGCGGTGGCGAGGTACGAGACCGCCGCGGTTTCCGCCCGCCGTGCCACGGCCACGTCCGCCGCCGCCGCGCGGACGCCCTCGTACGCCCGGAGCACGTCCAGGATGACGGCCTGGCGGGCGGAGGCATCACCGTTGCGGGCGGCCTGGACCGCGGAGCGGGCGCGGGCGATGGCGGCCGAGGTGTGCCCGCCGGTGTAGACCGGCCATTCGAGCTGCACGCGCGTATCGAAGTTGTCGTAGGGGCCGGGTTCGTTGAGCGCCTGCGGGGCCACGTCGAGCGAGCCTGGGCCCGTGAACTGGGACGCGCCGAAGTCGGCGAACGTGGCCCGGCGCTGGCTCAATTTGTCGCCGAACACCGTGAGCGGGTCGTTGCTGCGGCTGGCCGAAAGCGATGCGCTCAGTCGCGGCCAGCGTGCACCTTCCGCGGCATCGGCGGCTCCACGGGCGGCGCGCAACCGGCCGGCGCTGGCCTTGAGGGTCGGACTGGTGTCGAAAGTCCGCTTCACGGCCTGGGCGAAGTCGAGTCGAACGGTCGCTGCGGGCGCGGCATAAGCCACGGCCGCCGCCGCGGCGGAGAGGAGCGCAAACGCTACGCGCAGGTGGTTCATCTTTTGTCCCCCCGGGTCCGCCGGCGCGGGCGTGCCGGCCTGCAATAGCACGCGTGCAGGACGGAGATGATCTCGATGGCCGGCCCGGGCGCGAGCCGGTAGCGGATGCTTTGCCCCTCGCGTCGCGTCTCCACGAGTCCTTCCCGTCGCAGCACGGCGAGGTGCTGCGAGAGCGCGGAGGGACTCAGGGGGATCTCCGCGAGCAGTTCTCCGACCGAGCGTTCCCCGCCCGCGAGGTTGCACAGCACGAGCAGCCGCGGCGTGCCGGCCATCGCCTTGAGCAGGGCGCTGGCCTCGGCGGCATGCCGCTTCATCGCGCGCATGTCCGGCCCGGCCGGCCCGCCGCCCGTCCGGCGTCTCTGCCCCGTCATCTCCGCGGCTCCCCCTGCCGGCCTACTGCCGTCCCGGGAAGGCCGGGCCCGGGCGGATGCCCAGGCGCGAGAGCATCTTCGCCATCGGGCAGAAGCCGGTGAAGGAGGCCTGCAGCATGTTGGCGCCGACGAAGGCCGTCAGCCAGAACCAGTACACGCTCACCCAGACCCCGAGAACGACGCTCGCGAGGATCATGATCCCCGCGATACGGAAGACCCAGCGATCGATATTCATGGCGGATGCCCCTCTCGCAGAACCATTAGTCGCGTGAAGTCTAAATTAGAGAGCGCTTAACTAGCAAGCATTCCCCGGCGGCGCTGCAGACGGTAGCCCGTTCGTCGGAAGCGCAGGTTGACGCAGGTCAACGCCGCACGGGGAAGGCCGGGATACCGTTCACGCAACAGGCGCGGACGGACCGTGCGGGAGCAGAGTCATGAGTCACATCGTCGTCCTCGGGGCCGGACTCGGCGGCCTTCCGTGCGCCCTCGAGCTGAAGAAGCACTTCGGGTCGAAGCACGACATCACCCTCATCAACGCGGCGCCGACCTTCCAGTTCGTGCCATCCAACCCCTGGGTCGCGGTCGGGTGGCGCCGGCCCGACCAGATCACCGTCGACCTGGAGGCGGTGGCGCGCCGCCGCGGATTCCGGTTCATCGGGCAGGCCGCCGCGCGCGTCGTGCCGGAGGAGAACCGTCTCGAGCTGGCCGACGGTGCCGACGTCAACTACGACTACCTGGTGATCACTACGGGTCCGACGCTCGCCTTCGACGAGATCCCGGGCCTCGGGCCCGACGCCCATACGCAGTCGATCTGCACCCTCGCTCATGCCGAGCGTGCACACGCGGCCTACCGGGAGCTGCTTGCCCGGCCCGGCCCCGTGATCGTGGGTGCGGTGCAGGGCGCGAGTTGCTTCGGCCCGGCCTACGAGTTCGCCCTGATCCTCGACCGGGACCTGCGCAAGCGGCGCCTGCGCCATGACGTGCCCATCACCTTCGTCACCAGCGAGCCGTATATCGGCCACCTGGGTCTGGGCGGCGTCGGGGATTCGAAGGGCATCCTCGAATCCGCCCTCCGCGACCGCGACGTGCGCTGGATCACCAACGCGAAGGTCGAGCGGGTGGCCGACGGCGAGATGACGGTCAGCGAGTGCGACGCGGACGGAAACCCCGTGCGCACGCACGCGCTGCCATTCCGCTACAGCATGATGCTGCCCGCCTTCAAGGGCGTGCCCGCAGTGGCCTCGGCGGCTGAGTTGTGCAATCCGCGGGGCTTCGTCCAGATCGACGAGTTCCAGCGCAACCCGACGTACGGCAACGTGTACTCGGGCGGTGTGTGCGTGGCGATCCCGCCCGTGGAGAAGACGCCGGTCCCCACGGGCGCCCCCAAGACCGGCTACATGATCGAGTCCATGGTCGGCGCGATCGTTGAGAACATCGCCGCGGACATCGCGGGCCGGGAGCCGTCGGCCCGCGCCACGTGGAATGCGATCTGCCTCGCCGACATGGGCAACAAGGGCATCGCCTTCGTGGCGCTGCCGCAGATGCCGCCCCGCAACGTCATGTGGACCCGCGCCGGGCGCTGGGTGCACTGGGCGAAGGTGGGGTTCGAGCGCTACTTCCTGCGCAAGATGCGCCAGGGCAAGGCGGAGATGGGTTACGAGCGCCGGCTGCTGCGCCTGTTCGGCATCACCCGCCTGCTGCCCGGCGGCCGCCGGGCCTGAGCCGCCACTCGGGGCAAGCGCGGCGGCCGCCCCGCCGGCTACAGCTGGAAGTCGTAGCTCGCCTTGAGGAAGAACGTCCGTTGCTGCGTTTCCAGTGGCGCAGCGCCCGTGCCGAGGTAGCCGTTCGAATAGCCGGCGTAGAACGAGGTGAAGGGGTTTGCCACGTAGCCCACGATCCATTGCGTGGCGAGGTTGCGTGTGCGGCTGGAAGTTCCCGGCGGATACAGGGTCGTGTTGCGGCGGATGTCCTGTTCCTGCGCGATGACGCGCACGAAGAGCTTCGCGTTGAAATGCCAGGCGAGGCGGACGTCGTAGAGGTTGGCCGTGTACAAGCGGTTGCCGCCGACGTCGAGACGTTCGAAGTTGCCGACCAGTTGCGCCTCGAAGTGGCTGCCCGGGGTGAGCGTGAACGACGGCGCCACCGACAGCAGGCGCCCCTTCCGCACGCCGACGTAGTCGACCCCGTCGCCGCTGGTGACGTCGACGTCGCCCTGCAGCCACGACAGCGGCTGCGCGCTGAGGTAGGCCTCGTACTGGTCAAGGGCGAAGGTGTGGCCGGCGAAGTACTGGTCCTCGTGCGTGGCGTACAGAACGAAATGGCTCTGCTTCACGGCGTGGGCGAACGCGTAGATGCGCGTCTTGCGGTCCAGCACGGGGCCCTCGCCGGTGGCGTCGATCCAGTCGAACACGCCGCCGAACCCGCCGGTATTCCACCAGGCGCCGTTGGAGAACCAGTCGTATTCAAATTCCGGTTTTGCTTCGGTGTAGCCGACCTGGGGCAGGTAGCCGAGGTCGGCGCGGAACCCGCGGTCCACGTGGCTCACCGACAGTGACGCCGTGTAGTGGGTCCGGTCGTGATTCCATGTCATCAGCCAGCCATTCCCCCGGACGGTGCCCGCGGGGATTCCGAACGCGTTCGCCACCTCCTCCGGGTAGGTCGTGGTCGAGCGGGCAACCTGCGCGGTCAGCGTGTCGCTGGGGTCCAGCCGCCAGTTGCCGTCGAAGGCGAGCATGCCGTTGTCGTAGCCGCCCCCCTGGCGCCCGGTTGCGAGCACGCCCACCGAGGAATCGCCCGGGCTGTCGAAGCGGTAGCGCAGCAGCGCGTCGCGCGTGCCGAAGTCGAAGGACTGGAGCGAGGAGGACTGCTGCCCCGGCAGGAGGATGTTGGTGATCGAGTCGTTCGCGGCGAGGGCGCCCATCGCGTTGCCGCCGATCTGCCCCACCAGCTTGGTGGCCCAGTGCGGGTCGGCGATCTGGCGCGTGTCGACAAAGTCGCCGGGCGTGTTGAATACATAGGTGCCTTGCCGGAAGAAGGGGCGGTTTTCCGGGTAATTGATGGCGAAGCGCCGGTTGAAGGTCGGTTGCAGGACGTCCGGCGCCACTTCCGAGAACGTCGGGTTGAGGGTGGCGGACCACTGCAGGTCCGGACGGATCGTCCAGCGCGCGTCGAGCCCGCCCTTCAGCTCCGGGCTTCCATGCCGGAGCGGCGCGCCGGGTTGGCTGCGCTGATCGCTTTGCTCCACGGTTGCCGCCGGGATGATCTGCACGTTCGCCCCGTTCGAGTGGATGGGCGCGGCGGTATGGAACACCGGGGACTGACACAGGATGCAGTTGCTGTCGTAGTTCAGCCGCATCTGGACGATCTGGTGGCGCACGTTCCGGGCCCAGTTGCGGAAGAAGACCATGCGCCAGGTCTGCGGCCGGTCGCTATGCGGGAACTTGAGCGAGCGGAAGGGGATCTTCATTACCACCACGTAGCCGTCGTTCGTGATGTGCGCACGGCAGTTCCAGATGGCGTCGAAGGAGCTGTACTCGGTGTTGCCCTGGCGGTATTGGTCGGACTGGGTGCCGCCGGCATTGCAGAACAACTCGTAGCCCCACTGGCTGTCGTCGAACGGACTGAAGATGAGTCCCACGTAATCGTCGTCGTCGTCGAAATTGTCCCGGTTGCGGTACTTCAGGCGGATCCGGCCGGGGTGCGGGTCGTGGGCCACGAAGCGCAACCACAGGGCCGTCTTCGTGTAGCCGATGAACACGCGGGTTTTCACCGGTGCCGGCCGGTTGTGGCCCGGCTGGATCTCGTTGTCGATTGACAGGCGGGCGGCATGGCGCCACGCGGTCGGGCCCGGTCGCCCGCCCGGCTTGACCCAGGAGGAGAGGTTCGGAATGACGGGTGTGGCGGTTTTCCCGCCCGCCTGCGCGGAGGGCATCGCGGAGACCAGCAGGGCCAGGGAAAGGATCAGGGGTCGACTCGAGAAGTGCATGGGACCGAGTGCTTACTGTTCTACTTCACTATAACACAGTAGCACCAAGGGGCGGACGGCCGGTCTCCGTGCGGAAAAATGCCTGAAATACGACGGGGGCCCTGCAGGCGGCCGCCGGGATTCGACTAGAATCGGCGCCCTCTGCTTCTGGTGCAGACTCGCATGCAGTCCATCGTTACCCGGCGCGGCCCCCCGCCCAGCGCCGGCCGGCGCGCATGATGACCGAGCCGGTCACCCATTCGCCCCGCCCGCTGCCGGAATCCCTGCGCGCGCTCGCGGAGCTCGCGCTCGACCTCGCCTGGACCTGGAACCACGGCGGGGATCCGTTGTGGGAGCGCATCGACCCCGAGTTGTGGGAGAGCTCGGGCAATCCGTGGCTGATCCTGCAGACGGTGTCGCGGCGCCGGCTGGAAACGCTCGCGATCGACCCGGACTTCAACCGTCTGCTGCAGGAGCATCTCGAGACACGCACCCGGATGCTGGCCCGTCCCGGCTGGTACCAGGAAGCCACCGAGGCGCCGCTCTCGCTCGTCGCGTACTTCAGCATGGAGTTCGGCATCAGCGAGGCGTTGCCGCTGTACTCGGGCGGTCTGGGGGTGCTGGCGGGCGACGTCCTGAAGACCGCCAGCGACCTCGGCGTACCGATGGTCGGGGTGGGGCTGCTCTACCAGCAGGGCTACTTCCGTCAGGCCGTGTCCGCCGAGGGCGAACAGCTCGAATATTTCCCCTACAACGATCCGGCCACGCTGCCCATCGTGCCGCTACGCGACCCGGCCGGCGAATGGGTGCGCCTGCGCCTGCCGCTGCCGGGCCGCACACTGGTGCTGCGCGCCTGGCAGGCGCGCGTGGGGCGTGTGCGCCTGTATCTGCTGGACAGCAACGACCCGGCCAACGCACCGCGCGACCGCGGCATCACCGGGGAGCTGTACGGCGGCGACCTCGAGAACCGGCTGATGCAGGAGATCATCCTGGGTATCGGCGGTTGGCAGCTTCTCGAGACCCTCGGCCGCGGAGCGGAGGTGTCCGTGTGCCACCTCAACGAAGGGCACGCGGCGTTCGCCGCACTGGCGCACGCCGCATCGTTCGCCTCGCGTACCGGCGTGGACTTCGCGACCGCGCTCACGGCCGTGCGGGCGGGCACGCTGTTCACGACGCACACGCCCGTCGACGCGGCCTTCGACCGTTTCCCCAAGAGCCTCGTCGCCGAATACCTGGCCCCTTACGCGCAAGGCTTCGGCGTCGACATCGACCGCCTGCTGGCCCTCGGTGCCGAGCCCGGCGGCGGGCACGGCGACGACTTCAACATGGCGTGGCTCGCGCTGCGCACGAGCGGTGCCGCCAACGGCGTGAGCCGGTTGCACGCGCGCGTCAGCCGACACCTGTTCGCGCCGTTGTTCCCGCGCATCCCGACCGCGGACGTGCCCGTGGGCACGATCACCAACGGCGTGCATACCCCCACCTGGGATTCGCCCGACGCGGACCGCCTCTGGGCGGGCGTGTGCGGGCAGGAGCGCTGGCGCGGCGACCTGGCCGGCGTGGGCGAAGCAATCGCGTCGCTCGACGACGAGGCCATCTGGCGCATGCGCGCGGCCAACCGGCGGCGCCTCGCGGAGGAGATTTCGGGGCGGGTCATGCAGAACCGGCGCCAACGCGGCGAGGCCGTGCGCCGGGCCGGGGAGACCGAGCGCCTGCTCGACCCCGACGCGCTGACGGTCGCCTTCGCACGCCGCTTCACCGCCTACAAGCGTCCGGCGCTTCTGCTCACCGACCCCGAACGGCTGGTGCGCCTCGTCAGCAGTTCGGAGCGGCCGGTGCAGGTGGTGATTGCCGGCAAGGCGCACCCGCGCGACCGCGAGGGCCGCCGCATCGTGCGCCAGTGGATGGACTTCGTGCGCCGCCCCGACATCAACGGGCGCGTCGTGTTCGTCGAGGATTACGACATGGCCATCGCCGCGCGGCTCGTGCAGGGCGTGGACGTGTGGCTCAACACGCCGCGACGGCCGTGGGAGGCAAGCGGCACGAGTGGCATGAAGGTGCTCGTGAACGGCGGGCTGAACCTGTCCGAACTCGATGGCTGGTGGGCGGAGGCATTTCGCGCGGATGTCGGCTGGGCGCTCGGCGACGGGCTCGAGCACCCCGACGTCGAGGCCAACGACCGGCGCGAGGCCGAGTTGCTCTACACGCTGCTGGAATCGGAGATCGTGCCGGAGTTCTACGAGCGCGACAGCTACGGCATCCCGCGCCGCTGGGTGGCGCGCATTCGGGCGAGCATGGCACAGCTGACGCCCGAGTACTCCTCCAACCGGATGCTGCGCGAGTACGTGGAGCACTACTACCACCCGCTCGCCGAGCGGTTCGCGCACCGCGCCGCACATGGGGCCGCCGCGGCCCGGGACGCCAATGCCTGGCTCGGGCGTATCGCGGCCAGTTGGTCCAAGCTGCGGGTCGAGGCGCCGCGTTTCACCCCGGCCGACGGCGGAGCGGTGACGGTGGAAGCGCACGCCTATCTGGACGATCTGGGCCCGGACGACGTGGCCGTGGAACTCTACGCCGACCCGCGAGAGCGGGGGCGGCCGGGCGAACGCGTGGCGCTCGCGCGCCGCGAGGCGCTGGTCGGCACCTCCACCGGGTACCGCTACGAGGGCGCCTTCCGGCCCGAGCGCCCGCTCGAGGACTACACGCTGCGGATCCGCCCGGCCAACGCCGACACGGCCTGGCCGCTGGAGGGCGGCGAAGTGCTCTGGCAGCGATAGCCGGGCCCGGGCGCCGGCGACGGGCCGCGCCGCGCGGTTGCAACTTCTGAAACGGGCCGTCCGATAAATTCCTTCGGAACTTTCAGGCCGGCCGGGCATCATAATCAGTGAGCGCCGAAAGGTGCTCACTTCCGCTCCCCCCTCCCTGAGCGGAAACCCGGCAACCCCAAGCCGGAAAGGGACTGGCCCGGTAGTCACAACGACTGCCGGGTCTTTTTTACACGAAATTAATCCGGGCTGTCCAGACGCGCATGCAGCCACGCGCGCGCCTCGTCCACCCCCAGCCCCGCAGTCGCGGAGAACGGAACCGCCTCGGCGTTGGCCGGCAGCCGCGACCGGGCGCGGGCCACGGACTGGGCGCGTGCGCCGCGCTTGAGCTTGTCGGCCTTGGTCAGCAGCGCGAGCAGGGGCAGTTCGCTGGCCCGCGCCCAGTCCAGCATCATTTCGTCGCCCGGCTTGAACGCATGGCGGATGTCCGCCACGAGCACGAGACCCCGGAGGGAGCGCCGCTCGGCGAGGTAGCGCTCGATCAGCGCGGCCCAGCGGGCCTGTTCCGACTTCGGGGCCTTCGCGTAGCCGTAACCCGGCAGGTCCACCAGGCGCAGCGCCGCGCCGGCATCCAGGGCGAAGAAGTTCAGCAGGCGGGTGCGTCCGGGCGTGGAACTGGTCCGCGCGAGGCCGCGGCGTTCCGTGAGGCGGTTGATCGCACTGGACTTGCCCGCGTTCGAGCGGCCCGCGAAGGCGACCTCGGCCCCCTGGTCCGGCGGGGTGCCGTCGAGGCGGGCGGCGCTGGTCATGAACGTGGCGTGACGGAAGTCCATACGGGGTCGTGCGGGCGGCGGTGCGCCAGTGTAGCCCGCGGGGGGCTGGCGCCGCGCCCGCTGCGCTCGCCCGCCTGGGGCCGGCGCAGAGCCGCGAACCGCGCTCCCGGGCGGCGTTTCCGGGCGCTGGTGTAACATCGCGCCATGTCCGCTTTACGAGCCACCGCCGTCGCCGCGGCCGCCGCGCTTGCGTTGTCGGCCGGGCCGGTTGCGACCGCCGCGTCGGCGCAGAGCGTCCAGGTGCAGCGCATCGTGCCCGCCCAACCGAGCGGGGCCGGTCCCCAGCAGGTCGGCGTCACGATCTTCTTCGACTTCTCGCCGGCGTCGCAGTCGCTTATCGAACAGGTGCGGCGCTGGGCCGCCGGCGCGGGCAGCGGCATCGTCCTGGACCGCGAGCCCCTGGCCTCCGGGTCGGATCCCGAGCTGACGCGAGGCTTCTTCATGGCGCGCACGCTCGGCGTGTCGGGTTCCGTGCTGCCCGGACTCTTCGGCCTGCAGCGCAGCCCGCTCCAGGGCGACCAGTTGCGCAAGGCGCTCGCGAGCCTGTTCCAGGGAACCGGCATCAACACGCTGGAATTCAACGCGGCCTGGAACTCCCCCGCGACCGCGGACGGGCTCACGCGGGCGCAGTCCCTGGCCCAGCGCTTCGGGATCCCGTCCGCGCCGGCCATCGTCGTCAACGGCACTTGGCGCCTGACGCCCGCCGCGGGCGGTGCCACGGCGCTCGTCGAGGCGCTCGAGCACAAGGTGTCCCAGGTATCGGCAAGCGAGACGGAGAACCAGTGAGCGAACGCGCGATCCAGGACGACTATCCCGACGACTTTTCCCACTGCTACGGTTGCGGCCGGCTCAACGAGCACGGCTACCGGCTCAAGAGCCGCGTGCGGGGCGACGCCGTCGTCGCCCGCTTCGAACCCGAGCCCTGGCACCTGTCGGTGCCCGGCTTCACCTACGGCGGGCTGATTGCCTCGCTGATCGATTGCCATGCGATGGCAACGGCCGCCGCCGCGAAGTACCGCGCGGAGGGCCGCGAGCCGGGGAGCGAGCCACCGCTTCGTTACGTGACGGGACGGCTCGCCGTCGATTACGTGAAGCCGACGCCCATCGGCCCGCTGGAACTCTCCGCCCGGGCGCGCGAGGTCGGCGAGCGCAAGGTGCTCGTCGACGTGGAGCTGAGCGCGGGCGGCGAGGTGACCGCGCGCGGTGACGTGGTGGCCGTGCTGCTTCCGGGGGCGATGCGGGGATGAGTGCCTTCTCGCACCTGAGCTATGCCTTCGGTGCGAATCACTGGCAGCTCGATCCCGACCTGCCCGTCGTCCTGCGCCACTTCTGGCCGGAATGGGAAACGGCCCGGGCCGACCTCGATCGCTACGGCGCCCTGGCCGGGCGCGAGATACCCGAGACCTGCTACCACGTCGACCGCGACGCGCCACCGGTGCTCGTCCAGCACGACCTCGACGGCCGGCGCGTGGACCGCGTGCGTCTGGCGCCGGCCGAGCGCGACCTCCTGCGCACGCTGGCGCCCGTCATGCGCCCGCCGTACGAGGGCGGGAGCTGGCACCACCATTACGCGCTCGGCTACCTGATCGCGGACCCCGGGCTGTTCTGCGTGCTCACGATCACGCAGCAGACGGTGTACGCCATCCACAAGTACGCGCCCGAGCACGCGGGCTGGAAGGAGAAGCTGCTTTCGGGCGAGGCCTTCGGCGCCACGTGGATGACCGAGAACCAGGGTGGGTCGGACCTCGGCGCCAACCGGGCGCGGGCGGTGCGCGACGGCGACGTCTGGCGCATTTACGACGGGGACAAGTACTTCGCGAGCGGCGCGGGCCTGACCGATCTGGCCATCACCACGGCCCGGCCCGAGGGCGCGCCCGACGGCCCCAAGGGGCTCGCGCTGTTCCTGCTCCCCCGGCTCGACTCGCGCGGCGAGCTCAACTACCGGGTGCGCCGCCTCAAGGACAAGAGCGCGACGCGCTCGGTGCCCTCGGGCGAGGTCGAACTCGACGGCGCCGAGGCGTGGCTGGTCGGCAAGGCGGAAGAGGGCATCTACTACACGCTGGAGAACCTCACCGTCTCGCGCCTCACGAATGCCACCGCGGCGATGGGCATCGCCCGCAAGGCGGCCTACGAGGTCGCCGGGCGCGTGGCGCGGCGCACCGCGTTCGGCAAGCCGCTCGGGGACCACCCGCTCGTGCGCCGCGACCTGGCCGACATGGCGGTGCGCCTGGCCGGGGGCACGGCGCTCGCGTTCCGCGCGGTCGCGGCCTTCGATGGTGCCTGGCACGAGCGCCCGCCCTACAGTGACACCTACCACGCGGCGCGCTTCTGGTCGCATCTCGCGAAGAACCGCACGGCCGAGCACACCGCCGCGGTCACGCAGCAGGCCATGGAGCTTTTCGGCGGACTGGGCTTCCTCGAGGAATACGCGGTGGCGCGCTGGCACCGCGAGGCGTTGATAACGCCCATCTGGGAAGGTCCCGCCAACATCCAGGCGCTCGACATGCTCGAGACGATGGTGAAGAAAAGCGCACACGAGCCGTTCGCCGCGGAAGTCGCGTCGCTGCTCGACCGCGCGGGGACCGACGAGGCGAACGCGGCGCGCCACGCGCTGGACCGGACGCTGGAGACACAGGCCGCGGCGGCCGACCGTACCGCCGCCGAATGGCGTGCGAAGTCCACGCTGCGCCGGCTCGCCGACGTCGCCGCCGTGGCGCTGCTCTACGACCTGGCCCGAACCGGCGGCGACCGCTATGCCCGCCTGGCGGGCCTGTATGCGCGCCGCTTCCTGCTCCACGAGGAGTACCCCGAGAGCGTGTTTTCCGACGCGGAACTGCTCCGGCTCCGGCTCGACGCCTGACGGGTCGGGTCTTCCGGGCCTTTCCCCGACGGTACACTGGCGTCGAGAAAAACCGGAGAGAGGACGATGCCGAAGGGAATCACGCACTTCTTCGAGCAGTTCAACTACGCCACGCTCGCCGAGAACGCGCTGCGGGTGGGGCTGGTGCTGGTCGGCGCCATCGTGCTCTACATGGGCATCCGTTTCGCGCTGTCGCGCTTCGAGTCGCGCATCATCAAGCGCATGGAGGTGCGCGGCGGTTCCGCCGACGAGTCGCGCAAGCGCGCCCAGACCCTCACGGCGCTCATCCGCCGCCTCGTCGCGATCCTGTACTGGTTCGCCGTGTTCCTCACGCTCCTGTCGCAGATCGGGGTCAACATCGGGGCGCTGCTGGCCGGCGCCGGCGTCGCCGGTCTGGCCTTGTCCTTCGGCGCGCAGAGCCTCGTGCGGGATGTCATCTCCGGGTTCTTCATCGTGCTCGAGAACCAGATCCGCGTGGGCGACATCGCCACGATCAACGGCAAGTCCGGGACGATCGAGGCGATAAACTTCCGCACCACGATCATGCGCGACCTCGACGGCGCGGTGCACGTGTTCCGCAACGGCGACATCAACGAGATCGCCAACCTGACGCGGGACTGGAGCGCCTACACTTTCAACCTCGGCGTCGCCTACAAGGAAGACACCGACCGCGTGATCGAGCTGATCCGCCGCGTCGTCGGCGAGATGCGCGAGGACCGCGACCTGGCCTCCGCCATCCTCGGGGACGTCGAGATCTTCGGCGTGAACGAGCTGGGGGACTCCGCGGTCGTGGTGAAGGGCCGGATCCGGACGAAGCCGAGCCTGCAGTGGTCGACCGGACGCGCCTTCCTCGCCCGCATCAAGAAGACCTTCGACGCCGAGGGCATCGAGATCCCGTTCCCGCACCGCACGCTGTACTTCGGCGAGGCCAGTCAGCCTTTCCAGGTCAGTCATCCGGAGACGGCGGCCAACGACGGTGGCAGGATCTGACGGCCGGCCGCGGAAGGCGAGCCGGGTTACTTGCGACGGGAACTCACGCCGGCGGCAACCCACTGCGCATTGTCGTGCGTCGGCGTCCGCGTGCCCAGCCCCCGCCGGGGAGCGCGACGAATTTCGTTGGCAGCATCCGGTTTCGACGCCGCTTACCCGGCGGCGGCGCGGAGGATGTCGAGCGGGCCGGCGGAGTGCAGGGTGCGGAGTCCTTCCTCGGACTTCACGATCATCGCGCCCGCATAGCCGAGTGAATTGACGGCGACGTTGCGGTACTTCCGCACGGTGCGCGGGACGGCGAGCATCCACGCGCGCGTGAACAGGAGGTTGAACGCGCCGGGGTCGGCCGGGTCGCGGCCGCAGCGCCGCAGGAGTGCCGCGCCGGTTGCGTGGAGCGCGGCCCCGACGTCGCCGCGGTTCCATAGCCCGGTCGGCAGGCGCGTGGCGGCGCCTGGAAAGGGCAGGGGCGATCCATCCGCCGCGGCTTCGATCCAGGGCGCAGTCGGAACCGGGTCCGGTGCGGGTCCAAGGGGCAGCGACACGGCCTGCAGGTGGCGGTGGGGCTGACTGGCGCCGGATTCATGCCCGCCGTTGTAGAAGGCGAGCGCGGGCGGACCCGCGAGGAGCGGCGCCGTGGCGGCGAAATCGCCGGGATCGGGGAACGCCGTCTGCGGCGCGTCCCTCGTCGTCACGACGAGCAGGTGGCCGGGGAGCACCGGGAACTTGTTGAGCAGCAGCGCGTGGTTCCGGCCGAGGTCGGCGACGTGCAGGCGCTCGTCGTAGGGCGGCAGGAACGGGTCCGGCGCGGTGGCGGGGCGTGGCGCCGCGCCGGTGAGCACGCGCAGGTTCCAGGCGATGCCGTCGGCGTCGAACGTATCCACCCGGTGCGCGAGCGGCGCCACGGCGCCCCCGGCCTCGCCCCGGACGCGCAGCGCGCCGGCCTGCTCCCACAGCGCCTGCGCACGCCGCGCGTCCGCGGCCTCGCCGCCCGTCACGTTATTCGGCGGGCGTGCGCAGCCAGGCGAGCAGCTCCCGCAGTTTCGGCGGCGCGCCCGTGTTGAGCAGGCCGATGCGGAAGATCTTGCCCGAGGCGTAGAGCGCCGCCACCACCGTGACGAGCAGCAGCGCCGTGGTGGCGATGTAGTCCACCAGTGGCGGCGGCGCGCCGGCCCGGTTGACCATCAGGAACGGGGTGAAGGGCGGGATGTAGGAGAGCACCCGCGCCCAGGTGGCGGTCGGGTCCTTCACCACCGGGACCATGATGATCAGCGGGATGATCAGGAACATCATCACCGGCGTCATGTACGGCTGTGCTTCCTGGAGGTTGTTCACCGCGGCCCCGATCGCGCCGAGGATCGCGGAATAGAACAGGAAGCCGAGCACGAAGTAGACGATGAACCAGGCGATGTTCCAGACGGAAATATTGGCGATGATCGCGTGGGCGAAGCCGCCGATCGGCAGCGCGCCGCCGAACGCCGCGAGCAACCCGAGGATGATCGCCAGCCAGCAGCCGACCAGCGTCGTGCCGACCGCGGCAACGCCGAGCGTCTTGCCGGCCATGATGTCGGTCGGCTCCACGGTGGCGAGCAGCGTCTCGGCGATGCGGCTGGACTTCTCCTCGATCGTGGACATCATCAGGAGCTGCGCGATCTGCATGATTGCGATGAAGAGCAGGTACACGTACCCGATCGGCAGCCACTGCGCGGCCTTCTCCGCGCTGGTCGCCTTCTTCGCACCGCCCTTGGTCACGAGTTCGCTGTGGAAGCTCACCGGCGCCTTGAGCCAGTTCGCCTTGTCCGCCGGCAGACCCACTTCGCTCACCTTGCGCGCCTGGACGACCGCGTTGACCTGGTCGCTGAACCAGTTGGTGAGTTCCGTGTCGGTGAGGTTGCGCGAGGCGTAGGTGAATTTCGCGCTCGCCGCCAGCGGCTTCTCCGGGATCACGAAGTAGCCGAAGAGACTGCCCTGCGTGACCCGGTCCCGGAGGCTGCCGGCGGAATGCGAACCGGGCACGTAGTGATAGCGGGCCACCGCGAGGCTCCCGTCCACGGCGCGGGCCTTCTTGGGACTGAGCCCCCGGTACCAGTCCGAGAGGGCCTTGCGTTTCCTCCAGACGTCGAGCGCCGCACCGCTGCTCGGCGCGGGGCCGCCGGCCGCGATCGCCTGCGCCAGGTCCGCCCGCGCGCCCTGGTCGAGCCTGGCGGACGGCGCCGCCACCGCCGCGAGCGGCGCGGGCAGCGTGCCGTTCGCCCCGCTGTTTTCGTCAGAGGCGGCGAGGTCGAGCAGCTTGCGGTAGTCATTGCTCGCGATGCGCTGGTTCACGGCCTGGAGCACCCAGCCGGAATGGTCCACGACAGCGTAGTCGTGAGCGCTCTGGAACTTGTGGATCATCACCGGTACGAAGATGATGCCGAGCAGGATGGCCGGCGTTACCAGCAGGCCAATCCAGAAGCGCCGCCGGGCGACGTACGCCAGATAGTCGCGGCGCGCGATCAGCAGGGTGTTACGCAGCTTCACGGTTGTCCCCCTCCCCGGTGACGACATTGAGGAAAATCTGCTTGAGCGAGGCCTCGCGGGTGTCGAAGCGTCGCACGCGCACGCGCCCGACCAGCGTCTCCAGCAGCTTCTGGGCGTCGGCGTCCGCGGCGAGCTTGAGTTCCGCGTGGCGGCCCGAGTCGTCCACGGCGACCACGCCGGGCAGCGCGCCGAGGTCGCCCGCGTCGCCCTCGTAATCGAGCAGCACGGTGCGGTCCGCGGACGCCTTCACCTTTGGAATCGTTCCCTCGATGCGGCGCTGGCCCCGGTCGATGATCACCGCCGAGTCGCATATCTGTTCGGCGTGCTCGACGACGTGCGTCGAGAAGATCACCGTGCGTCCCTCGCGCTTGTAGCGCTTGATCAGCTCGAGCACCATCTCGGAGTTCACCGGGTCGAGGCCCGAGAACGGCTCGTCGAGCACGACCAGTTCCGGGTCGTGGAGCAGCGTCGCGATGACCTGGACCTTCTGGCCCATGCCCTTGGACAGGGCGTTGCACTTCGACGCCGCCCACTCGCCGAGCCCGCCGGCCTCGAGCCGTTCCTTCGCGCGCTTGCGTGCCTCGCCGGCCGAAAGCCCCTTGAGCTGGCCGAAGTAGGTCACGACGTCGATCACGCGCATGTCCTTGTACAGGCCCTTCTCCTCGGGCAGGTACGCGATGCGGTCGCGCACGGTTTCCGGCTTGCAGCCGCCGAGTACGGTCACCTCGCCCTCGTCGGGCGCGAATATGCCGGTGATCATGCGCAGCGTCGTGGTCTTGCCGGCTCCGTTCGGCCCCAGGAAGCCGTAGATCGTGCCCGATTCGATCTCGAGCGAGAGCCGGTCGACCGCCGTGTGGCGGCCGAAGCGCTTGGTCACGTTACGGATGTCGATCGCGGTTGTCATCGTTGTACCCCCAATTCGCGAGGCGCCATTGTACATGAGATTTGTACATGTACACGTCCGGCGCTTCGGGCTGGCGCCGGCGCTCCGTCCCGGGCCCGTCCGCTAAACTGGCGTGATCCCCTTCCCGGAGCCGCGAATGCGTCGCCTGCTCACCGCCGCGCTGTTCCTCGCCCTGGCCCTCCCGGCCGCCGGCCGAACCCCCGGCCCGGTGCGGGCGCGCCATGCCATGGTCGTGACCGCGCAACACCTCGCCACGCGCGTGGGCGTGGACGTGCTGCGTCGCGGCGGCAACGCCGTCGACGCGGCCGTCGCCGTCGGCTACGCGCTCGCGGTCGTGCACCCGTGCTGCGGCAACATCGGTGGCGGCGGGTTCATGACGCTGCATCTCGCGAACGGGAAGAACCTGTTCCTGAACTTCCGCGAGCGTGCACCGCTCGCCGCCACGGCCGACATGTACCTCGGCCCCGACGGCCGGGTCGATCATTCAAAGAGCCTGTGGAGCTACCAGGCCGTCGGGGTGCCGGGCACGGTGATGGGGCTCGACGCGGCGCTCCGCCGCTACGGCACGATGAGCCGCGCCGAAGTGATGGCGCCCGCGATCCGCCTCGCGAAGCAGGGCTACGTGCTCGAGCCGGGTGACGCGAAGATTTTCGCCCACGGGAAGAAGCGCTTCCAGCGCGATGCGGCCGCGGCGCGCATCTTCATGCCCGGCGGCCACGTCCCCGGGGCCGGTGCCCGCCTGCGCCAGCCGCAGCTCGCGAAGACGCTCGAACTGATTGCGCGCGAGGGCGACAGGGCCTTCTACGATGGTCCCATCGCGAAGAAGATCGTCGCGGCGAGCAAGGCGCATGGCGGCTTGCTGACGATGAAGGATTTCCGCCGCTACAGCGTCGAATGGATGCGGCCGGTCACCTGCTCCTACCGCGGCTACCGGATCGTCTCCGCGCCGCCGCCGAGTTCGGGCGGGGCGACGCTTTGCGAGATGCTCAATGTCCTGTCCGGCTGGCCGCAGTTCCCGGGCTATGCCTTCCACTCCGTGCGTTCCGTGCACGACATGGTGGAGGCCATGCGCTTTGCCTATGCGGACCGCAACACGTTCCTCGGGGACCCGGATTTCGTTCACAACCCGCTGCGCCGGCTGCTTTCGCCGCAGCACGCGGCCTGGATCCGGGCGCAGATTCCGGCGGACCGCGCGGTCCCGTCGAGCCGGGTGCATGGCAGCCTCGCCGCGCACGAGGGGCGGCACACGACGCAGTACTCGATCGTGGACGGGCAGGGGAATGCGGTCTCGGTGACCTACACGCTCAATTCGTGGTTCGGCACGGGTCTGGTCGCGCCGGGGACGGGCATCCTGCTCAACAACGAGATGAACGATTTCACGGCCAAGCCCGGCGTGCCGAACCAGTTCGGGCTGGTCCAGGGGAAGGTCAACGCCATCGCGCCGGGCAAGCGCCCGCTCTCGTCGATGACGCCGACGATCGTGCTCCATGGCGGCCGGGCATTCATGGTGACGGGCAGCCCGGGCGGTTCGACGATCATCAACACCACGATGGAGACGATCCTCAACGTGGTCGATCGCGGCATGAACGTCCAGCAGTCCGTCGACGCGCCGCGCATCCACCAGCAGTGGCTGCCCGACAAGGTCTTCCTCGAGCCCCATGCGCTCGCCCCCGGCGTCGAGGCGGCGCTGGAGAAGATGGGTTACCGCTTCAAGCAGGCCGGGCCCTGGGGCGCCGCGGAGGCGATCGTGGTGACACCCTCCGGCGTGTACGAGGGCGCGAACGACCGCCGCCGTCCCGCCGGCCTCGCGTCCGGGTACTAGCCCGCGCGATGCGCGTCGTCGTTCTCGGGGCCGGTATCGCGGGGATCAGCACCGCGTGGTATCTCGCGGCGGGCGGTGCGGAGGTGACCGTCGTCGATCGCGGCGACGAGGCGGCGCCGGAGACCAGCCACGCGAACGGCGGCCACATCTCCACCCAGAGCGCGGCGCCCTGGACCGGTCCGCACGCGCTGGGCGAGTTCCTGGCAACGCGACTGTCGCGCGAGCGCGCCGTGCGCGTGCTGCGCGCGGAAGACCCCGGTCGTGCGCGCTGGTTTGCGGCGGCGCTCGCCTCGTCGCGTCCCGCTCCCTGGCGGCGCGCCCGAGCGGCGCTGCTCGATCTCGCCGCGTACAGCCGCGACTGCATCGAGGCCCTCGCGGCGGAACAGGCGCTCGAGTTCTCGTTCGAGGCGCGCGGTTCCTTGTCCGTGTTCCGGACCCGGCGCGCGTTCGCCCGCGCCCGACGCCGGGCCGCCCGCGGCGTCGAGGTGCTGGATGCCGCGGAGACGATTGCGGCGGAGCCCGCGCTCGACCGTGCGCGGGTGCGCGCGGCGGGGTCGCTGCGCTACCCGGGCGATGCGACCGGGGATTGCCGGGCTTTCTGCCGGGCGCTCGCGGAGCGCGCCGCGGCACTCGGTGCGACGTTTCGTTACGCCACGTCCGTGCGCAACCTGCGCGTGCAAGGCAGACGCCTGCAGGCGGTCGCAACCGATGGCGGCGATCTTCCGGCCGATGCCGCGGTGGTTGCGCTGGGTGCCGATGCGGCCCCGCTCCTGCGCGCGCTCGGGGTGCGCCTTCCGATTCTGCCCCTGCGGGGTTACACGCTGTCGGCCCCGGTCGCCGCGGGTGCTACGCCGCCGGGCCGATTCGTGGACGCGGAGCGGCGCGTCGTGTTCGCGCGGCTCGCCGATACCTTCCGCGCGGCGGGCATGGCGGACTTCGCGGGGCCTCACCGGGGCGCGCCCGGGGAACGCCTGGCCCTTCTGGAACGGGTGAGTCGCGACTGGTATCCGGAGCTCGCCGAGCCGGGATTCTGGAACTGCCTGCGACCGATGACGCCGGACGGCCCCCCGGTGCTTGGCGCTTCGGGGATCGAGGGCCTGTGGTTGAACGCGGGACTCGGCCCGCTGGGCTGGACGCTCGGCTGCGGCGCGGGACGCCTCGTCGCCGACCTCGTGCTGGGTCGCGAGCCCGCGTTCGACGCCGCGCCCTTCGCCGCGGCGCGTTTCCGCGCTCCCCTGCGCTAGAGCGCGTCGATTCGGCGCAGCTTGGACTCGCGCGGCAGCCGGTAGAAGCGCCGCAGTTCGCGCGCCAGGCGCGGGTCGTCCGTACCCGACGGGTGCGCCTGCAGCAGGCTTCGCCAGTAGCGTCCGGCGAGGTGGTTGGCCAGGCGGTATCGATCCCGCTCATGGTGGGCGAGCGCCGGATCCAATACGCCTTCCTCGTAGAGCCAGCGGTGTAGATGCCGCGGTTGTTGCGGCGGTTCGCCCTGGAACGCCATCAGCCCCAGCAGCTTGTCCACTTCCGCCTGCAATTCCAGCTCCAGCGGCGTAACGGCGCGGGCGTGAGACGCGTTCCACGCGACGCACAGGAAGTGCGACACGCCTTCCAGGGCCATGGTGAAATCGGCGGCGTTTACGCGCGGCGCCGACAGGCGCCGCCGCAGGCCGGGTGACAGCCAGAGGGACAGTTCAACCGCGTCCGCCTCATGGTGCACGAGGAGTTCTTCCTCGGGGGGCCGGGACCGCGGACTGTCGTGCAGGCGCTCGCGCAACGCCGGATCGGAGAGGACGAAATCGCCGACGCGCCAGGGGCTGGCGACTTCATAAGTGTGCTCGAGCGTGCGCTGCATTCGCTCGAGCACTGCCGTGCCGGAGCGGTGTGCTTCAGTGCCGGACATTGCCGGGCGGGGCAGGAACGGGGCACAGGCCGGCGGCCGCCAGGCGCGCGCGGGTGAGCCGCCCGCCGCCCGCCAGCCAGCGGTCGTAGATGGCCAGCGGTTCCGTCGGCGCGTTCTCGCCCCACACCGCTGCATGGAGCACATCGGCGAAGTCCGGGAAGCCGCGCGCGAGTTCGCGCCATGTGTGTGCCGAGACGTCGCCGCGCTGTTCCGCCAGCGCGGCATACGCACCGCGCCCCATGGCCAGGTAGTAGTCGTGCCCGGTGGCGCGTCCGGATACGTAGCCGGGGAAGACGCCGCACACGAACAGCGCCAGGTCGCCGCGGCGCCGCAGTTCCCGTTCCCGCTCGCACGGGCCGGGAGCGAGTCGCGCCGTAACCCAGTGCTCGGCGAGCGGCCGGTGCAGGGCGCGCCCGGCACTGCCTTCCACGAGTGGCCCCGGCCGGCTGAAGCGTTCGAGCATGCCGGCCAGGTAGGCGACGGTGGTGCGCGCCGCACTCAGGCCGTGGCGTTGCAGCGTCCGGCCGAGCGAGCGTTCGAACCAGGTGGCGAGCGATGCGATCGTCTGCAAGCGGAATCCCCCGATGGTCGTTTCCGCATGCTTAGCGCGACCGGGGGACGAAGGCAAGCCAGCAGACCCCGCCGGCGGCTGCCAGCCGGGCCGGCGGCTCAGGCGTGCGGTCGGATGCGCTCCACGCCGTCGTCGTCGCCCACCAGCAGCAAGTCCGCGCCGCGGTGCGCAAACAGGCCCACGGTGACGATGCCGGCGATATCGTTCAGCTCCGTTTCCTGGCGGCCCGGATCGACGATGCGCAGGCCCTTCACGTCGAGGATGTGATTGCCGTTGTCGGTCACGAATTCCTGGCGCCACTGCGGATCGCCGCCGCGCCGTGCCATCTCGCGCGCCACGTAGCTGCGCGCCATGGGGATGACCTCGACGGGCAGGCCGAAGTCTCCCAGCACGTCCACGAGCTTCGGGCGGTGGACCATGCACACGAACTGCCGGCTCGCCGCCGCGATGATCTTCTCCCGCGTCAGGGCGCCGCCGCCGCCCTTGATCAATGCGCCGTGGCGGGTTGCCTCGTCGGCGCCGTCTACGTAGACCGGCAGCGTGCCCGTCGTGTTGAGGTCCAGCACGCGGATTCCGGCGGCCCGGAGCCGTTGGGCGGTGTCCTCGGAGCTGGCCACGGCGCCGTCGATCCGGCTCGCGAACGATGCCAGGCCGGCGATGAAATGCCGGACGGTGGAGCCGGTGCCCACGCCGATCACCTCGTGGCCGCGGACCATCTCGAGCGCGGCTTCCGCCGCGCGGCGCTTGGCTGCGTCTGCGTCTTTCATGCGTCTACCGTACGGGGTAATAACGAAAGAGGCACGCGCCGCCGCGCGACGCGTGCCTCCCCAGGGGCCGCCTCAACCCGTGATGATGGGAGAGGGCGGCGGAGTCGTCCCGCCTCCGGCACCCGGCGTGGTCTTCTTGCGCCGAGCTGCCGTCTTTCTGCGACGGGTGGCCGTCTTCTTGCGGCCAGCGGTCTTCTTGCGAGTCGCCGTCTTCTTCCGCGTGCCGGCCTTCTTGCGGCGCGCGGTGGTCTTCTTCTTCCGCGTGCCGGCCTTCTTGCGGCGTGCGGTGGTCTTCTTCTTCCGCGTACCGGCCTTCTTGCGGCGTGCGGTGGTCTTCTTCTTCCGCGTACCGGCCTTCTTGCGGCGTGCGGTGGTCTTCTTCTTCCGCGTGCCGGCCTTCT